>ERZ824480.2187-NODE-2187-length-15283-cov-5.135737_pt1 | contig 15283 bp, 9 predicted proteins | sample MGYA00519861_ERZ824480 | MGnify/ENA primary metagenome ERZ824480 (study PRJEB31778, sample SAMEA3449152) | human gut metagenome | biome: human gut; feature: human-associated habitat; material: faeces | place: United Kingdom | collected 2010/2012 ... | reverse complement strand
TGATGAAGTGGCCGAAAAGGTATCCTGCATAGTCATCTTCCGTGATGGCTGCCGGCGCCTTAAGTACACGCACCCTGATTGTCTTTGTTACTGTTACGTCTTCCTTTGCCGCTGTAGCCGTAAGTGTCACCCACTCGTCCTTTGTTCCTCTTGTTACCACTCCGGCTGCTTTTCCGTCTATCTCTGTATCTGTGACTACATCTGCATTGCTGCTCTTCCATGTAATCTCTATACCGTTTACTTCTTCTGGAAGTGTGATGTTTCCACGTATACTGAACGAATTAGGTATTGTTATTGTATTCAGCGCTTTCTGCAGTTCCTTCTGTATCAGGTATTCCTCTGTATTAGGGAATGCTGCGTTTACACGGTCAAGCTCTGCCTGTGTGAGCCTGAGCACTGTTCCGTGACGTTTCTTTAACAGGTCGAATGAATAGTCGCTTCCGCTGCTTAACAGCTTCCATGATGAGCCTGTGGTGTCCTCAATGTCTGTCGTTGTTATCGGAAGGTATCCTGCTCCTGCTTTATACTGGTCTGCCATGAGCACGTACTCCGGCTTCTCCGGGTCTGTCCAGTCCTTCTTGTTTAACTGGAACAGCTCCGGTCCCTCAAGTGATGCGTTTGTGAGCACTGATACTCTCTGCCCCGTCAGGTCAAGACCAAGCTCGTCAAGGTCATATACCTTCTCCCAGCTCGTCGGGTCAAGAAGGGTCTTTGTCTTCATTATCCTGATTCCGCCGTTTATCTCAGCGTTGTCTCCGTCCTTTGAAGCACTGTAGTATGTATCACCGATCTTAAGGATTGTTGTATCGATGATCTCTCTTGCCTTTCCTTCTTCCTCTCCGTCTGTCTGGTTATCAATAAGGAGCTTTGTATCCGAGAAGTTTACAAAGTCTCTTGTTGCTACATAGTAGATAGCGTTTGGTTTTGCCTTGTACTTTGTCTCCGGGTTCATGATGCTTGATGCAAAGAAGATGATGTACTGTCCCGATACGTCGTCATATATCATCTCCGGCGCCCATGCCATTCCCGCATTCTCCGGCGCTACCTTGATGTGCTTTGGTGTTCCCCAGTTTACAAGGTCTGTTGACTCCCACAGTACAAGGTAGTGGCTTCCTGTTGTACTTGGATCATAATAGCCCTGTTCGTTCTTCTTCCATCCGCCTCTGTGGTAGATTGAAAGGTCTGTTGCTATAAGGAAGTATCTGTCTCCTTCAGGCGAACGGTAAAGATATGGGTCCCTTACTCCTTCCTCTCCTACCGTACTTCTGAGTACAGGCTGGCCGCAGTTCATGTCTGTAAAGTTGAGTCTGTCGCTGCTTGTTGCAAAGTATATCTGCTCGCCGTCTGCATTTGACTCACTGATGAAGTGGCCGAAAAGGTATCCTGCATAGTCATCTTCCGTGATGGCTGCCGGTGCCTTAAGTACATTTACTTTGATTGTCTTTGTTGCTGTTACATCTTCCTTTGTTACTGTAGCCGTAAGTGTTACCCACTGGTCCTTTGTTCCTCTTGTTACCACTCCGGCTGCTTTTCCGTCTGTATCTGTATCTGTGACTACATCTGCATTGCTGCTCTTCCATGTAATTGTTGCCCCATACAACTCTTCCGGAAGTGTGATATTACCACGTACAGCTGTTGCATCTGGAATCACAAGAGAATCTAATATCTTCTGCATCTCGGCTGATGGACCAACACTCTCTTTGATATAGTAGATATTCTTAATTACCAGTCCATCAATATTGCCCTGTTGATTTTCACCCATAACGTACTTAAGGGTAAGATTAGGGTATGAACCATTGGTATCATTCTGGCTTGTTCCTGCTTTAAATGTAAATGTAACGTCAAATGCATGTTGATTATTTGCATTGATTGCCATCTGGTTCTTAGTCGTACCATTTACTACCTCAGGATACTCTCCAACTGCATTATCAGGATTAACACTGTTCACGAGCTGAATAGGTGTACATCCGCCATTCACTCCCGAACCAATCCATAATCTGAAACCATTATCTCCATAACTATAACCCTGTACTCTGAATTTAACAAGGTCACCTTCTTTAATAGGTGGAATGGTTGATGGAAGTACCCATGTTCCCTGTGTCAAATCTGAAGGTGAACCATCATTAATTGCAATACGTTTATTTGTTGCATCCCATCCACCATTTCCTGACGAGCTTTCATATGTCGAAAGGTCAAGTGCAATACCATCAGAAACTGCCGGGAAATTATAATTTCCAACAGGAAGCGGTGATGGCTTTGGCGTTGGTGACGGAGTAGGTTCACGTGTAGGTCTTATAGTTGGTGTTCCTGTTGCAGGAGCCTCTGTTGCAGGTTCCTCTGTTACAGGCTCCCCTGAAACCACAGGAGTTTCTGTTACTACAACACCGCTTGTAGGATTTGTTGTAATAATAGGCTCTACTGTTTTATCTTTAACAGTAACCCTGCATTTTAACTTTTTGACCTTTTTGCCAAGTTTGTATTTTGCAGTAATAACAGCTTTTCCTGCTTTAATACCTTTAATCTTTGCCTTGGCTTTTTTACCTTTAGTTACTTTTTTTGTGATTTTTGCAACTTTTTTGTTGCTGGTTTTCCATGAAACTTTTGCCTTCTTAGCACTATTTTTCATTTTAACAGTTTTAGTCTTGCCAACTGTTATTGATACTCTAGTTTTACTAAGTTTAGGCTTCTTTGCTGCCTGTGTTGCAGTTGTATTGCCTGGTATTAATAAAATAACCATAGATAATATCAATGCACTCACAAGTATACGCTTAGAAATTTTCATGCTATTCCCCCTTTCATTATATTGGTACTGTAAAATTTTACAGCCCTGTTTTGCTTTAACACCCTATATTTTTAAGGATTAAATCACTTTTTACAAACAAAGTGATTTTAAATCCTTTTTTTTATTCTTTAAAATTTTATATTTTTCACTATATTTTATTGTTTCTACTTTTTGTTCTTATGTCAATATAGAACAAGAACTTTTTGTCCGAACACAACTATTTTAATAAGTTATGTATTATAATAGTTGAAATACGCTAAGGAGGATTGTCATTTGAATACCTTTGGAAAAAGAATTAGAAGCTTACGTAAAGCATTAGATTTATCACAAAAAGAAGTATCCGAAAAAATTGGTTGTAGTAGTAAAGTATTATCTAATTATGAACTTGGTAAAAGAGAACCTGATTTTGAAACTATTGTTAAATTATGCGATTTCTTTAATGTTACTGCCGATTATTTGCTAGGCAGAACAGATAACCCAAAGTATTTTAAAGAAATAGTTCTTAATTCTGAAAGCGAATCTCTTTTGTATTATTTCGACAAACTACCCGAACACTATAAAAATGATGTTATACAATACTCAAAGTTGAATTTTTTAGCTTTAAAATACATAGATACGGTTAAATAATACGGCCTTTTGTTTAAAAGATGGATTATATTTTTATAAGTTTATTGGCTATTGTAATTTTGTATTGATTGTGAATAATCTTTATCATGCAAGCACAATCACTTACGAAATTGTGATTTTAACAGGCGGACTATATAAAGACCGCCTGTTAAAATCATATTTAATTTTTCATTGGCACTAAAACTCCCCAACATCCAAAATCTATAAATTATGCTTTAATCTTAACCGCTTTACTGTATTTTCCGCTAATCTTCTTGCTGCCGTCTTTAACAAAAGCACAAATTTTATAATAATATGTCTTATTTTTCTTAGCTTTCTTATCGATATATTTTACAGTCTTTTTCTTCTTAATAACTGCCACTTTCTTAAATCCTTTATTCTTCTTCAAAGACCTCTTAATAATATATCCGTCAGCTTTCTTATTCTTCTTCCACTTAAGAACGACTTTACCGCCCTTCTTTGACGCCTTAAGTCCTTTTACCTTTGAAGGCGCAGCTTTTACTGTGTCTTTAGGAACAGGTGCAGGCGATACGACAGGCACATCTTTCTGTACCGGAGGATTATCTGTAACACTCGGAGGTGCAGGGGTAGGTCTTGGGTCAGGAAGCTCAGGGTCCGACGTCTTGGCATATACATAATCTGACGCCTCTGCCCTGTACTGTCTTGTAACGCTTGATACATACCCTGTCATATCTCCCCAGGCATTAGTTGCCGTATACGGTACAAGTGTATACGAATAATCATATACTTTATCAGCAAGCAGCCTGTATTCGTCAAGGGTATCCGGTCCGCAGCTTGCATTTCCTGCTCCTGCCGAAACCTTACTGATTGAAACATAAGTCTCGTCATGTCTCATAAGGTCATACGGATGTCTTGCTGCTGTAAGCTCATCTGCTGTAAAATGAAGCGCTGACGCCTCAAACTCATCTTTGCCGGTTATTGCAAGCGCTGTCTTTTTATTACTGTCAGTAACCGTAAACCACTTCACACCTGTAAGATTACCTGTATCCTGAGTATCAAGGTAAGGATAAAACATCTTATCAACTGTAGAACTGTACGCTCCGAGCTTGGCGCCGTAACATCTGTCTATCATTGTTTCATATCCGCCTTTACCGTACCAATATACATTCTCTGCACCTGAAGGAAGTACAAGATTCGTCCCTACTCTTAAAAGGCGCTTGTTATTGTTACCGGAAATAGTTGTATTTCTAGGGTCAATTGATACATCAACAGTAACTGCTCCGCTTCCGTCAATTGTATAAGTTATATCCGTATATATTCCGTCAAACCCTTTGTGCATAAGCGCTACGCTGATTACATTCTGCCCTTTGTCATTAACCGAGGTTTCAATGCTGTCAACATATGCTGCCGCCCCTACCTTCTGCCAGTCATTTACCTGATTTCTGTCATTATTAATCGGAGCTCTCCAGAAGTTAGGCATAGGTCCTTTTTCAAGAAGGAGTTCATCTTTATATGTATAATTTATTATTTCACCGGTTGTTTTATCAACGCTGAAACTAAACAGCTCACCCTGAATATCATATGAACCGTCATTTTCCGTTACATCAACATTATTGGTTGATATAGTTCTTGTTACTTCATTAAATGTTTCAGGTATATCAAACTGCTCATATGCAATTATATGTCCGGCAGGAAGGATTGTCTTTTCCTCACCGTCAACATATTTCTTAAACTCCTGCTTTGTCTTAACATATACATTCAGATAATAATTACTTCCGTCTTTAAGCTGCGCAGGCATATATTTTTTATATGGAATGTTAGCGTCTCCGTAGCTTCTCGCCTCTACTGATACGTTATTAACTGTCTCTGTACCAAGAAGAGTTCCGTCCTCATATACTTCAAATACAAGGTCATATTTATTAATATTATCAAAGCTTGATTCATTATATATCTGAATCCATTCATCCTTAATATCATCTTCGGTAGTTTCATTAAACCAGAAATTCTGATATGTGTATTTCACTTCATTAAGCTCAGGCTGAACATCCCTGTCAGGTGATACCAGTCCGTTTACACAGAATGAATTATCATTAGGATTCTCTCCGTTGTCTCCTCCGTAAGCAAAAAACATTCCGTCATTCTCGTCTGCATACAGATTCTGATGTGCATAATCCTCTGCGTAATAATCATATTTTTCTCCTGTAACAAGCTTATCGGAATTGATATCATCAAGAGACTTAAACCTTGCCTGGTCAACCCAGTCCCATATGAATCCGCCAAGGATATTATTATTCTTTGCGCCTCTTACAGCTTCCCAATATTCCTTTATGCTTCCAACCGCATTTCCCATTGCATGGTCATATTCACACATAAGATACGGCATTGTTACATTTCCCTTATTAATCACACCCTTTATATCGTAAGGGTACATATCGCTGTCAACATCAACACCGTTCTCGGAATGCGAACTCTCACAATGTACCGGACGTGTTGAATCATGGTCTTTAAAATACCATATTAAGTCATAGAACATTCCGTCACAGTATGTTTTACTTGTATTGTAATGATTTTCATTACCCGTAGACCACATTATATTGGCCGTTCTGTTCTTAAGCCGCTCAAATGCTGTTACTGTTCTGTCCATAATAAGCTTTTTAAACGGAGTCTTTTGTGACTCAGGAGAATTCATGAGCGCATGGCACTCAACATTAGTCTCACACATCATATAGAGTCCGTATTTATCACACAGATAATACAAGTATTCATCATTACTATAATGTGATGTACGTACAGCATTAATATTATACTGCTTCATTATCTTTATATCTTCAAACTGAACTTCATGCGGAACATATTTACCATATACCGGGTCTGTATCATGGCGGTTAGTTCCTTTGAGATAAAATGGTTTCCCGTTAAGAAGCATCTGCTGGTAACTGTTAGAATTAGTAGAACGTCTTCCGTTACTATTTACTTCCGAACGTGTAAACTCCACTTCCCTGAAACCAAGATTTTGTGAAAGTGATTCTATATATGCGCCTGTCTTTTTGTTATATAATGTAAGCACCATAACATACAGATTAGGCTCTTCACATGACCACAGCTTTGGCGAGCTGATATAATGATAAGAATCTTCTACCTCTGTTACAGAGCATTTTCCATCAGAACCTGCAGGAAGCGCAGGAATATCAATGCTGTAACCGTTCATGAAAGCAGAGCCGTCCTCATTATAAAGCTGAACATCAATCGCATACTCACCGTCAGAAATGTTCTGTGTGCTGTAATTTGATATTGTAACGTCATTCATATTAAGGAATGCATTTTCATAGTTATCGTCAAGGTCTGTCTGTACAAAATAATCCTCGATATGTATAAGCGGTGTTGCATACAAATATACATCCCTGAATATACCTCCGTCATAGAAGAAATCCTGTCCTTCCATCCATGTACCGTCACAGAACTTGTGAACCTCAACCGCAAGAAGGTTATCTGCCGAAGCATCTATGCTTCCGTCAGAATTCTTTATAAGATAATCTGTTATATCAAAGCTGTGAGGACTGTATGAGTCTTCACTGTAACCAACCTCTTTTCCGTTGACATACACATAATAACAGGATTCAACACCCTGAAAGCTAATGTTTATGCGTCCGTTAAGGTCGGCAAGTCCTTCATTTACTTTAAAATTCTTTCTGTAAAGTCCTACCGGATTATACTTTACCGCACTTCTCGGAGAAGTTACATTGTTATCATATTTTGACTGCCAAGGCATGATAACATTAGCATATATTGAGAAATCAAATCCATAATGCTCCCAGCTTGCCGGAAGTGTAAGATTTTCTTTCCAGTCGCCATTTAGAGAATAATCCGTTTTATAAAAGTCTTTGTAATTACTCTTCTGTGCCTCATCCTGATTCTGCACAACTACAAGCGACCAGTCAGTTACAGCGTCATCTTTTCCGGTAAGATACTGTACATATGCCGATGCGGCTTTGTTATAGTCCTTTGCTCCGGTAAACGCAGTACCGACATTATCATACGATACCGAAGATGTAGATGTTACTGAATCATCCTTGGTATTAATACGATATACCTCCGCCCCTTTAACCTGATTACCGTCGACGTCGGTATAATTTGTTCCTTTCCATTCATTATGCGTAAACTTAACATCTTTTTCGGTACTCTTATCAACAATAGATGTTAAATCAGGCATATTATAATTGGAGTACGTACTCCAGCCGGCTGTAACATTATCACCATCCCCGGCAGCATCTGCCTTAGGTGTATATAATGTCTGTCCGGAAAAAATGCCGATTGTCATTCCAAAAACCAGCATCCATGCAATACTCTTACGTATTTTCATTTAACAACCCCCAAATCATCATAATATTTGTACATATAAGTGTAAATAAATAATATCTAAATTCAATGATTTATGACGATTTTTTTTTGATAAAAACTGACGTTTCCGAGAGCCGGAAACGTCAGCAAATAATTTATTCATAAAAGTCAACGGCAAATAATTCGTCTCCTGCCTTAACTTCACCTTCAGATAACAACCTTATCCTTTGATTATCCGAAAGCTCGCTGCATATAACCGGAGAAACCAGTGAAGGGGCGTTTTTCTTAATATAATCAAGGTCCAGTTCCATAATTTTTGCTCCCTTTTTAACTTCATCACCATTCTCAACAAGAACTTTAAAGCCTTCACCCTTAAGATTTACCGTGTCAATTCCGATGTGAATTAACAGACTTAACCCGGAATCAGTTGTAAAGCCTATTGCATGTTTTGTATCAAACACAAAAGAAATCGTACCGTCTGCAGGAGCATATACTGCTGATTCTTTCGGTGTAACCACCGCTCCGTCACCCATCATCTTTCCTGCAAACGCTTCGTCCGGAGCTTCTTCTATCCCTGCCGCCGTTCCCGTAACAGGACTTGATATGATTACCGATTTTACAACCTTTCCTTCATCACCCTCTGCATTTTCATCTATTGCATCAAGATAATCCTCAAGGTTTGATTTAATAACAGTAACATTCGGACCATATATGACCTGTACTCCGTTTCCTTTGTGTATTACTCCCGAAGCGCCTGTCGACTTAAGAACAGCGTCATCTATCAAAGACGAATCCTTAACCGTACAGCGCAGCCTTGTAGCACAGCAGTCAACATCACTTATATTAGCTTTGCCGCCGAGACCTTTAGTAATCTTTACGCTTATTTCATCATTACTGTCGGCTCCGCCGTTATCATTTTTCGCCGCTCTTACATCTGCTTTTGTATACAATCTTGTCTCAGTACCGCTATCCTCACGTCCCGGCGTTTTAAGATTGAACCTTTTGATAAGAAATGAAAATATAAAATAATACAGAAAGAAGTATATAATACCTACAGGAATTATAAGAAGCCAGCTTGTTTTTTCATTTCCCTGCAATATACCGAACAGGAACAAATCAAGAAGTCCTCCCGAAAAAGTAAGACCGACTGAAATATTTAAAATGTGTGCAATCATATATGCCGTTCCTGCAAGAATAACCTGTACTGCAAACAGCATCGGCGCTACAAACAGAAACGAAAACTCTATAGGCTCTGTAATACCTGTAAGCATACACGTAAGGGCTGCTGACAAAAGAAGTCCTCCCGCCGCTTTTTTCTTTTCAGGCTTAGCCTGACGGTACATTGCAAGCGCTGCTCCCGGAAGGCCGAATATCATAAATATAAATTCACCCGAAAAGTATCTCGTTGCATCGGCGCTGAAATGAGCGATATTTGCCGAGTCTGCAAGCTGGGCAAAGAAGATGTTCTGTCCGCCCATTATAGTCTGCCCTGCAACGTCCATAGTTCCGCCTAATGCCGTATGCCAGAATGGCATATAAAAAACATGATGAAGTCCGAAAGGAATTAAGGCTCTCTTTACAAGTCCGAATATAAGCGTTCCGATATAGCCGCTTCCTGTTACCAGCCCGCCTAACGCATATATTCCATTCTGTACCGCAGGCCATACAAAATAAAGTAAAATACCTACAACCAGATATACTAACGTAGATATAATCGGCACAAATCTTGTGCCTCCAAAGAATGACAATGCGTTTGGAAGCTGTATTCTGTAAAATTTATTATGAAGGGCGGCAACCCCAAGCCCTACAATTATTCCTCCGAACACACCCATTTGCAATGTATATATACCGCACGAAGAAGCTATTGTTCCTTCAAGGACATCCTCAGCTATAGTACCGTCAGCTAAAATATCGCCATTGATTTTAAGCATGGCATTGACAGCCGTATTCATAACAAAATATGCTATAACCGCCGATAATGCAGAAACCTCTTTTTCCTTCTTTGCCATACCGATTGCCACCCCGACGGCAAATATTATCGGCAGGTTGTCAAATATTACGCTTCCCACCTGATTCATTATAATAAATAGGGAGTGTAATATTGTTCCTTCTCCAAGTATTTTTCCTAATCTATATGTTTCAATTGTCGTCTGATTGGTAAACGAACTGCCGATACCCAAAAGCAGTCCTGCAACCGGAAGAATGGCAATAGGCAGCATAAAGCTTCTTCCCACACGCTGCAGCACTCCAAAAATTTTATCTTTCATTATTATGCTCCTTTATATTGCTACTGTAATTTAGTATGCATGGCAAATATCACTATTAATCTGGAAATATATAACAAAAACCATTGGGCATTTTCTGCATATATTATATAGGTAGAAATCTTTAACGGAGGTTATTGTTTATGTGTGGAATAAGTGGTTTTTGTGACTTTAGCAATAATTTTACAGCCTCAGAAACAGCTGCGAATGAACATTTACACACTCTTATCAATATGCGGAAATCCATAGCTTACCGAGGTATGGACGAACATGGTGAATACCTTAGAAAATCAGTAGGTCTAAGCCATGCAAGACTTTCGATACGTGATTTGCCTAATGGAAGACAACCCATGATACGATATCAGGGAAGCCGTGAATACGCCATTGTATTTAACGGTGAAATATATAATACAGATGAATTAATATCCTGTCTCAGAAAATCCGGCAGAGTCCCTGATACAACTTGCGACACGGAAGTCATACTTCTTATGTATATGGAATACGGTATAGATTTTATTGGTATGCTTAACGGAATATTCGCTTTTGCCATATACGACAGCATAGAAGACAGACTTATCCTGGCGCGGGACCATGCAGGAATCAAGCCATTGTTTTATACAATACAAAACAATCTGCTCGTATTCGGCTCAGAAATTAAAGCCTTGTTTGCGCATCCGCAAATCAATCCCCGTATAAATGCGGACAGTTTCCGTGAAATATTCGGTATAGGACCTGCGCGCACTCCGGGCTGCGGTGTATTTGAAGGCATAAATGAAATGAAACCCGGACATTATGCTATATATAACAGCTCCGGGCTGCACACATATAAATATTGGGAGCTTACCGCAAAGGAACATACTGACAGCTATGAAAAGACCGTTGAAACAGTTTCATTTTTAGTAACGGACTCCATTAAACGGCAAATGGTTTCAGATGTTCCTGTATGCTCATTTTTATCAGGAGGAATAGATTCCAGCATAGTTACTGCCGTCGCATGTAATACATTTGACAATGCCGGGGATTTTAATACCTTTTCTTTCGATTTTACAGGCAATGACAAGTATTTCAAATCCAACAAATTTCAGCCGGAACGCGACAACAAATATGTTGATATCATGCTTTCTGAATTTCATACTAATCATTCATATCTGCAGTGCAATGAAGAGGACCTTCTTTCTATTCTTAAGGAATCGACTTATGCAAAAGACCTTCCCGGCATGGCGGATGTGGACGCTTCCATGTTATATTTCTGCAGCATTGTAAGCAAATCCAACAAAGTTGTGCTTACCGGTGAATGTGCTGATGAAATTTTTGGCGGCTATCCTTGGTTTTACCGTCCTGAATTAACTGCGGGCGAAGGTTTCCCCTGGTCTAAAACAACCGACGTCAGAACAAGTCTTTTAAAAGATGAATTTATAGATTTTCTGGACCTTGATAATTATGTTTATGATACTTACAAGACTTCCGTTTCACAGACGCCTCTTCTTCCGGGAGAAGACGCCTCAAAGATAAAGCAGCGTCAGATTTCGTATCTTAACATCAAATGGTTTATGCAGACGCTTTTAGACCGCATGGACCGCACAAGCATGCATTACGGACTTGAAGCACGTGTTCCGTTTGCCGACAGGCGTATTATGGATTATCTGTATAATGTTCCTTGGGAAATGAAATACCAAAACGGCATAGAAAAATCGCTGCTTCGTGAAGCTTTTCGCGGCAAGCTTCCTGATGAAGTTCTTTTCCGTAAAAAAAGCCCTTATCCGAAAACATATAATCCAAAATATGAAACCATGCTGGGCGACAAACTTCGCATTATTCTTTCAGATTCAAACAGTCCTCTGCGCGATATATGCGACGCCAAAAAACTTAACACGCTGTTACAGGCGCCTTCCGAATACGGAAAACCTTGGTTTGGCCAGCTCATGGCATTTCCGCAGCTTTTGGCATATTTTATACAATTAGATTACTGGTTTTCTATGTACAAACCGGAAATCAGGCTGTGACAAATGTATCGGACTATATGATTTAAGGAGGCATTTACAAACGGAGCCGCTGCACAATTTTTTAATGCAGCGGCTCCGTTTATTAACTGCCTTCGCATTTTATAAAATCTTTCCTGCCGTACTTATCGTTACAAATTCACACGAAATGTCTTTACCGCTGTCTTTTAACGCCTTTTTTACAGCATATTCAATTCCGCCGCAGCAAGGCACCTGCATACGTATTACCGTGATTTCTTTAATATCATTATTTTTAATAATCTCCGCAAGCTTTTCACTATAATCAATACTGTCAAGCTTCGGGCATCCTATAATAGTTACTTTCCCCTTCATGAACTCTTCATGCATTTTTTTATAAGCATAAGCTGTGCAATCCGCAGCAACAAGAAGCTTTGCACCGTCATAATACGGCGCATTTACCGGAACAAGCTTTATCTGAACCGGCCAGTTAGAAAGCCCGGTATTTTTTGATTTGTTTTCGAGAACTGCCTGCTCGTCATATGCAGCCGCCTCTCGCTCTACAAAAGTAATCGCACCGGCAGGACATGTCGGCAGACAATCTCCTAACCCGTCGCAGTAATCGTCACGCATAAGCCTTGCTTTGCCGTTCACAAGCTTAATCGCCTCTTCATGACAAGCGCTTACACAAGCCCCACATCCGTTACATTTTTCCTCATCAATATTAATAATTCTTCGTATCATAAATTTTATCCTCGCTTCCTTGACTTTATAGCCAAAGCATAATATAATCTCACAAAAAAATCCGTTGTTATAACAACATAAAAGGAGAAATTTATGAATTATTTTCAGACGCCTTTATTCAAAAATATAAGTGAAGATGAATATGAAGAAATGATGACAAAAAATTTCACCAAAAAGAAGGAATATAAAAAATCTTCTTTTATTTTTCATGCGGAAGATATAATATCCGAAATCGGGCTGGTAACATGCGGTCAGGTTTTAATACAACATACGGATTTTAATGGAAATGAAATAATAATAAGCCACATAGATGCGGGACAGATTTTTGCGGAATCATACGCCCTGTGCAAAGAACCCTTAATGGTAAACGCAATTGCCGCAGATTATACAAAAGTTTTGTTTCTTGATACAGATATGTTTACAGATGAATCTAACATGCGTTATTCGTGGTATCCGAAAATGCTTGCCAATCTTCTTAAAATCTCCGCAGGAAAAAATCTTGCGCTTTCAAACCGCATATTCTGCACCGGTCCAAAGACTATACGCAACCGCCTGATGATATATCTGTCATCACAGGCTGCTAAAGCAAAAAGCTCAGAATTTTCCATACCTTTTAACAGACAGCAGATGGCGGATTACCTTAATCTTGACCGCAGCGCACTATCAAAAGAATTATGTAAAATGAGGGACGAGGGAATTATTACGTTTCATAAAAACCATTTTCATATACTTTGATTCCTCATATCTTTCCATTCCGCTAAAGTATCTCCCTCATAGCGGACACTAAGACAGATATCATTTACCCCTTCTGCCAGCTGCCGAAGAAAAATCCTGTCGCCTTCCCACAGATTAAGATTCATAACTTCATTTACCGGTATCCACTTAAGCTCGCCTTCATTGCAATCCTTCGTAAGCTTTCCATGAAATCGTGACGCCGTATAAAGATACATGATTTCATCTTCCCACATATCCGAATAAAAGTATACCTTGCCTCTTTTGCATAAATTTGTAAGCTTTAATCCTGTTTCTTCTAAAACTTCACGAAGTATACATTCATCAGCAGTCTCTCCCGGTTCAAGCTTTCCGCCTATACCAATCCATTTTCCCTCGCTTGCGTCATTTTTCTTTTTATTACGGTACAGCATAAGGTATTTGCCGTCTTTCTCTATATAACACAAAGTTGTCTCACGCATTGTCCGCCTCACCTTTTTAATATTGTATCAAGCGGCTTTCTTACAAATCTGATATAAATTTTTACTGTAATACCTGTCAAAAATGCCGCTATTACCGTTCCCTCTCTCGTGCCTTCAATCCTTCCGCCAAAAAATATCAGCGAAAGAATAACTGCAATCAGCACACATGATACGTCAAAAATAATTTTTACATTACCAAACGCCTTGTCAGTTACATCTGATATTGCTTTTACAAACGCCTCTCCCGAATTCATAATTACATTTGCAGTAACAGATAATGCAATACCGAATCCAAGCACGGCAGTTCCCACCAATATACACAAGAGTCTTGCTATGTAACCATTTACAGGTACAAATGATACTATCCACATGCCAAAATCCGTAAACCACCCAAATAAAAATGACAGCGGAACCTGTAACAGCTGAATCCACTTAAAATCTTTTCTTAAAATGATAATCTGTCCAAGTATCAGAACGCAATTCCATATAATCAGCCAGTTACCTAACGACAAAAACTCATATTTTATACTTAACACATTAGCAACTGAAGATATCGGCGATACCCCCAATTCACCTTTTTTTGTAATTGCCACACCCAACGCAGCTACAAACAAACTTATAATAAATAATAAATACCTCTTAATTAACTCTTTTGTACTCATCATTTCCTCTTTTCCTATTGCATATAATTTAAACACACTAAGATATAATAAACCAAATCTTATTAACATTTCAAGGAAATATGAATAAAAATATGTAGATTGAAAATACTAGACAAAAAGAAAGGATATACAGATATGAAAGATACTGTAAGTGCAGAAAACTGCCACCGTACACATTCATACCAAAGCTCACGTACCTGCAGCGTACCGTCAGGTATACAAGGCGCTGATGACAGCTCAGATCAGGACTCATCCACATCAAAATACGTCGTTGAAAATGACAACAGGGAACGCAGGGACGGTCCCGGAGGTAATTGATATAATATAACAGTTCAGCCATAACCGGTATTGTGGGTAAATCATGCTTGCATGAATGAGCACACAATACCGGTTATGAGTTGAGCGCCCGATTATGAGCAATCCGCTTGCGATAGCAAGCTTAGAAGCACGAAGTGCGAGATTGCGAATGGCGCGAGCTGAACTGTTTCTGTTTGCTTGCGTAAGCAAGCTTTGAAGCACAAAGTGCGAGATTGCGAATGGCGCGAGCTGAACTGTTTCTGCTTGCTTGCTCAAGCAAGCTTTGAAGCATGAAGTGCGAGATTGCGAATGGCGCGGGCTGAACTGTTTCTGCTTGCTTGCGTAAGCAAGCTTAGAAGCACGGAGTGCGAGATTGCGAATGGCGCGGGCTGAACTGTTTCTGCTTGCGTAAGCAAGCTTTGAAGCACGGAGTGCGGGATTGCGAATGGTGCGTGCT
>ERZ824480.2184-NODE-2184-length-15290-cov-3.036692_pt1 | contig 15290 bp, 14 predicted proteins | sample MGYA00519861_ERZ824480 | MGnify/ENA primary metagenome ERZ824480 (study PRJEB31778, sample SAMEA3449152) | human gut metagenome | biome: human gut; feature: human-associated habitat; material: faeces | place: United Kingdom | collected 2010/2012 ... | reverse complement strand
GGTGGGGTGTGGGGAGGGGGGAACCCAGGGCGCACTGCCGCCGGGAGGCGGCCGGGGAGCCCCCTGAATCTGCGATTTCATCGGTCAAGGCCGCGTTTCCTTTCCTGCCTTTCCAGCAGCTCCAACCCCCTCACAATCCGCTCCTCGATCGTCTCGCGCGATGCGTCAGGCTTGAAGAAGCGCGCTATCTTGCTTCTGGGCATTCGGAAATGCGCGGTCTGGTTGGGCTTGCTCTCCTCCATGATGGACCGAATGAGGGCGGGAGTGAGGGCGCCCTCCTCCGCGCAGCGCCTCATTCTGATCGCCTGCGCATGAGACGGAGTGCTCACCTGCTCCTCAATGGCCCGGTAAAGGGAAAGCTGCTCCGGCTTGGAGAGATAGCTGATTTCCACGGCGGGCCTCATGCCGATCGACCCTTCGTCAACCATATCGAGCAGCTCGGGAAGCAGCTCGGTCAGGCGGATGTAGCGGCGAATCTGACTCGCGCTCTCCCCCGACTCCCTCGCCACGAGGTCCCGCGCCTTGGTTCCGCGCAACTTGTGTTCCGATGGAACACAAGTCAGGTCCGTGCGATGCCCCTGCCGCTTCAGAGCCTCGAGCTTCATCTTGTACGAGAACGCCTTTTCGCTCGGCAGGATCCGCTCGCGCTGCATGTTGGCGTCGACCATCGCCACTATTGCCTCGTCGCGGGTCATCTGCCTGACCACCGCAGGCACCTCGGAAAGCCCGGCGCGCTCTGCGGCGCGCTTTCTCCTGTGCCCGCTCACCAGCTCGTAACGACCGTCCTCCTTCGGGCGAACCGTCAGCGGGGTGAGGATTCCGACCGAGGCGACGCTGGCGACGAGGTCGGCCATGTCGTCATCGTCTCTGACGTGGAAGGGATGGTCCGGAAAGGGGTCGATCAGGGAAAGGGGAATGTCCGTCACCTTCTCCCGCAGGGCATCGTCCCTTTCTTCCTGGTCGGTGAACAGCTCATCTACAGACGGCAGATTGAAGGGTATCTCTCTCGCGCGGGGCATCGGCAATCACCTCCTTTGCGAGCGCCGCGTACGCTGCGGCGACTTTTCCCGAGCGGTCGACGGAAAACACGCTCTCGCCGAATGCGGGTGCCTCCGCGGCGCGGGTCGCCATGGGGACGGTCGACTCGAAGACCTTGATCGCCCCGCCGTATTCGGCTCGGATGTTCTCCTCGGTGCGGCGTGCAAGGTTCGTCCTGGCATCAACGAGGGTGATGAGAACGCCTTCGATGGCAAGGCTTGGGTTGATGCGGCGCCTGACGCGTCCTATGGTCTTTATGAGCTGCGTCATTCCTTTTGCAGGCAGGAACTGCGCCTGCACGGGTATGAGCACCCCGTCGGCGGCAGTGAGGGCGTTCACCGTCATCATCCCGAGGGAAGGCGGGCAGTCGATCAGCACATAGTCGTAGCCCCTCTTCGCCTCGTCGAGCCAGGTCTTAAGCGCGTGCTCTCTGCTCATGGCGTTGACGAGCGCCATGTCCGCCGCCGACAGGTCGATGTTCGCGGGCATGAGGTCTACGCCCTCCTTATGCCGGAGAACCCCTTCGAGCGGGGGGAAGGGCTCGTCGAGCATGGATTTCTCCAGGTGCGTGGAGAGGGTAGTTTCGAGCCTGTCGGGGTCCCATCCAAGCGAGGTCGTCAGATCGCCTTGAGGGTCCGCGTCGACGAGCAGCACCCTCTTCCCGCGCATGGAGAGTGCTATGCCTAGGCTTGCCGCTGTCGTGCTCTTCCCGGTGCCGCCCTTTTGGTTCGCTATCGCTATCGTTCTGGTTCGCACGGCTTCTTCCCCTTTCCGCGGTGCAGCTTCGGCGCTTGCCTGGAGGGAAGGGGCTCGTCCTGCATCTCCAGATGGTCGTGCACGTACATCATAAGAGCCCTGTTGCCGGGGACGATTCTGGGCATCGCCAGATCGAGCCTCACCTTCGAGAAGGCGGGGAGGTTCTCGTTCGATTCGAGCAGCGACACGACCTCGAATACCCTTCGCCTGTTCAGCGAGAAAGGCGGAGGAGGGGCGGGATCGTAGCCGAACCTCGCCTCGATGCGGACGAGCACGAGGCATTCGCCGTCTTTGGCTGCGATGTCCGCAATGCCGCTTCCCAGGTCGCTGATGTCTGGCAATACGACGCTCATGCCCCTTGATTTGATGAACGCCTCGGTTATTTTTCTGACCTTGTCCTCTGGCTGTAATTTCTCCACGTCTGCTCTCCTCTCTCGGTCGCGCACCTGCTTTTCGTGCTCTGGGCTCGGACTTCACGCTTTGCCGATACGACGCACAAATCGTTATCGGGTGGTCAGAAGAGCGTGTTTCGAATAATCGGCACGAGATTGCTTGGTCTGGACTAATGCGCGCTTGCCTCATCTAGATCCGTTTCGTTTAGCTGTCGCAAAGAACAGGCACGCTGAGCCGTTGCGTTTTATCCAGATCATTTTTGGTTCTAGTTTTTGCTAATCCGCAAGGATGCACGTACCGCTCTCTTGCGACGGCATCGGGGCGGATAAGCTACCCGCCCCTTATGTATGCAGAAAACGAGACTCCGAAACGAGATTTGCCCGATAAGAAACTTGAAGACAAGCGAACGGTGTTGGGTCGAACCGTTGTCGCAATGCACAGCAAAAGGCATAACGCAGTGAATTACAGTGTAATTCGTCAAAATCTTGCAAGCGCAATATACATATACGATAAGTAAGCCTCTTCGCATAACCGCTGGTAGACTCAATGTTTTCTTCGAAAGAAGGCATTTTCTATCGTAAACATTCATGCTGGGAGTGCTAATAGTAGTTATACGATAAGCACTTTCCATCCCAAGCAGGGAAATGTACAATTGCTGAGCGCGTTTGACATTTGAATATGGGGCATTAGCTCAGCTGGGAGAGCGCGGCGTTCGCAATGCCGAGGTCAGGGGTTCGATCCCCCTATGCTCCACCAAACTCAATACGGTCGTCGGCGATAACTGACGACCGTTTTTTATTTTCGGAATCAAGAATGATCAATGTGCCTGTCGGCAATCATGCGGTCAGTACCATTGTCGTTTTCTCACCTCCTGCTCTTGCTTCGTCCATGCATTCTACGTATTGCTCCAACGTGACGTTGAGCCTTAGTTCAATCTGGTATCCAGATGAGACATATACGCCATCGACCAGTTGGCTGATAACCATTCTTTGGGCATCGAGATCGCAGCCGTCGAATAGCTCAGAGAGGCTTACCAAACGACTATGCTGCCTTTCGAGCGTGCGGATTATCGTCTCCGTATCTGCAAGCTCGTTTTCGAGGTTGTTGACCAACCGCCTTGCTTCGTCTAGTTCGACTTGGGCGGCTTGTATGGCATCCCCAAGGAGATCGGGGTCGAATTTGCTTTCCCCCATAAGAGCGGGGGCAAGCTCGGCCTTCAAGGCTTTGATTCCCCGTTCGCTTTTTGCCTCGATGCGCCGTGCTTCGTTGAGTCGCTTTTCCAGATCGTCCACCGCCAATCCGTAGCGCCTCTCCACGACGGTCTGCATGGGAATCTTTTTAAGCCCATCGAGCAGCTTTCGTATGCTTTCCCTTACGGCTTCGTCGATTCGTTCTGCGGAGTAGCCAGTCTGTCCGCAGCATTCTCCCTTGTGACGAACTCGGTTGTAGCACAGGTATCGCCACCAGCGCCGATAGACTTCCTCTCCGTTGGCTCTTTGGTATCTTGTTCCCGCCGTCGAGGTGACAAGCCGTCCTCCGCAGTGACCACAGAAGATGTTTCCAACCAAGAGGCAGTTTTTCGCGAGGCGCCTCGGAACACGCCTTAGCTCTTCTCTGTTTCGCGATCGTTGCTCCATCAGCTCCTGCGAGAGGCGGAACGTTTCATCGTCGATGATTTTCAGGTGCTCGAAAGGTTCGGAAAGCGTTTCCCCAAAACGAAGAACGCCTTTATAAATTGGATTCGTTAGGATGTTGCGTATCGAGGGCGCGACGAAGTTCCTTCCTGCACGGTTGAGAACGCCGTCCTCCGTAAGGCGTCGAGAGAGGGTTTGGGGGCCCATTCCGTAGGCGGTGTGAAGATGGAAAATCCTGCGGACGACCGTGGACTCGTACTCGTCGATCTCGAGATCGAATACCTCGTGCCCGCGTTTGTTGACGCGACCCTTGTGGACGAGGCGGTAGCCATAAGGCGCTGTCCCCCCTTTGAAACGTCCTTCCTTTACAAGCTGTTCCATCCGGGTTCTTGTTCTGATGGAGGTCTTGATGCTCTCGCCCGATGCCTGCCAAAACCGAATGTAGTTGAGCAGCTTATCGACGTGGGTGTCAAACCTTTGCTGGCCTTCTTTTACGCTCCACACTTCGACCCCTTGACGGACAAACCACTCCACGACGAAGGGGGTCTCGTCCTCTTTTCTGCCGATGCGGTCGAACATGAAAACAAGCAGCACGTCGAACTTTTTTTCGACGGCAGCTTTCTGAAGGTCTTGAATGGCATCACGGTCTTTTGCCGCGATCTTGAAGCCTGACACTCCTTTTTCGGAAAACTCCTTTTCGATGTGCCAGTCCGACTGTTCGGCCACGAATTCGTGGCACGCCTGCTTTTGCATCGGGATGTCGTCTTTTTCGACTTGTCCTTTCGTGGACACCCGATACAGGCAGTATACGCGTTTCATGCAAAAGCCATCCTTTCAGGACGGCGTTACGCCACTTTGCTGTTTTCAAGTTTCGTCGGATAAGGAATTCCTATCCGGCGACTGATCGTAAATCACGTGCTTCCTTCTCGCAATTGTGCGATTTCGGCTGTCGGGCCTGCGATGGCTGAGCAATCGCGTCGAGAAGAAATGCCGTGACTTGAGGGATGCACGTTTCGTTCTTTCGTTTCTCTCGAAAATGCACGTGTACCGTGCATCCGTGCGCCTCTGCATCAAACGATTTCAAGCCGCGATCCTCCGTCACCTCTTTACCACCTTGTAGTCGTAGCCCGTTCTTGTATTGCAGATGGTGCAGGGTTCGCGCTCTTCCTGCCGGAAGTCGGAACGGTACACCAGGTAGTCGCCGGAATCGCAGAACGCTTGATGGCACTTTCGGCAAAGCGTCAGCAGCATGAAGCCGTCCCTGGCCCCTTTGATTCCGAGGCTCACTGCAAGAGCAGAGTCCACCTTTTCCATCTGGCTTTGCCCCATATGGCCGATATACGCCCTCAGGCGCGCCTTGTCGATGGTCTTCAATTGTTCGAGGAGCACGACGGACTCCTCCCTCAACCCGGCGACTGCGGGAACGGGGACATGCGTCGGCAGCCCGCGCTTCGGCTTGCTGGTTATCGCGGCGACTATAACGGTTCTGCTGCGTTTATTGCCGGCGTCGTTCTGGACGATGAGGACGGGGCGCGTGCCTCCCTGCTCGCATCCGATCACGGGGTCGAGAAACGCGAGGAACACATCGCCCCTGCGAGGATGTTCGCTCATAGGGCACCTCCTGGGTCGGTTATGTAAGCGGCTGCGGGCCGGGTTCGTCCGACCCGCAGCCGTGAAACGCCGCCTTCGCGGCTCCCGCCCGCCCGCGAGGACCCTCATCGCGTGGCGCGCTCTTGCCCTTTCCAGGGCGGGCGGGTATGGAGATGTCAAGGTTCGCGAAGGGCGTGCCGCCCTCATAATGACGGACAGGCGGGCGCGCGGCTCGGAACCCCCTCCGGGAAAACAGGGCTAAATGTCGGACGAGAGAATCTCCCTCAGGTTCTCCCGCGCGAGCCCGATGCTGCGGCGCACCGCGCGGTCAGAGCATCCTTCGATCTCGGCTATCCTCGCCGTCGGCATTCCGACCAGGTGCCTCAGCAGGAACCGCCTGCGCTGCACGGCTGGTATCTGTTGGAACGCCCGGAGCAGCGCCTCCGACTCGAGGCGCTCGACGAGGACGCGTTCCGGGTCCTTCTCGGGATTGTTCTCGGAGAAGGCAGCTTCGTCCATCGAGGTCAGACTCAGGGAGTGCCTGGCCTCGCGGCGCTCCGTGCGCCAGAACTCGCGCTGAAGCTCCTCAATCTCCTCGAACACGCGGCGCGGCAAGTCAATCTCGACCCGCTTGCCGTCGGGCGTCCCCACCACGATGCGGTACTCTCCCCGCGCCTCGTCCACATTTCCTCTCTCATAGAACCGTGCCATGTTCGCTCCTTCGGGTTCGGCCCGCAGGAGCGGCGGCCGACCGAAGTGCGAAAAAAGACGGGCAGGGCGCTTAGCTCCTGTCCGTCTGGCGGATCGGCGGGTATTCGGTTTTAATCGGCTGTCCCTTTTACTGCTTCGACGCGTTGGTCACGCGCACGGACCCGTTGCGTCCGAACGAGACAACAGTAAGCTGCCCCTTGCGCACGATCTCGACGCGATGCGACTTCCCGTCGGCACGGCAGACGAGCTTGCCGACGGCGTTCCTTACGTCCTGCATAGAATCACCCCCTCTCTATCTCCGTGCGAATAATCGCATGGTGTCAAAGGAGGCGTCCCGACTTAAGAAGACGCAATGGACCGATTGGGATGGCCCTTGTGGCCGCGCTAGCGCAAGCAACGTCGTTATCGGGAGAAAGGTCGGGGCGAGGCAACCCATGAGCGATTGTGGACGGGTCGGCTCCGAACGGTTTCACTCAGTTATTGAACCAACTTGATTATCTTTCTTGACCAAATGGAGCACTATTGACCAGACGGGCTAGGAATCAATCACAAAACGCGCCATACTCCGGCAAAGTAAGCTGCATCTAACAAAGGAGAGTACTATGCCAGAAACCCCTTCCGCCTCCCGCGGCCTTAAAGGACGCGACCTCATCACCGTCGGCATCTTCACCGCGCTCTACTTCGTCATCAACTTCCTCTTCATGCTGCTCAGCGGCCTGCATCCCTACCTTTGGGTGTTCATGCCCGCCATCGACGCCCTGTTCGCCGGCATCCCGTTCATGCTCGCCTGCGCGAAGGTGCCAAAGTTCGGGACGGTCCTCATCATCGGCATGGTTCCCTCGCTCATCTACTTCATCACCGGGATGTTCACGCCCCTCATCGTCGGGCTTATGCTCGCCTCGTGCGCGATTGCCGAGATCATCCGCGCTGCGACGCGCTACAAGAGCTTCGCGGGCAACGCCCTCGCCTACGCCGTATTTGGGTTCGGCATGTGCGGAAGCCCGCTGCCCTTGTGGGTCTTCCATGATTCGTTCGTGACGCAGATCGCCGGGCAGGGCATGGGAGCCGACTACCTTGCGACGCTCGAGACGGCGGCAAATCCGGGCATGCTCGTCGCCATGCTCGTGGCAACCTTCGTTGCGGGGCTTATCGGCGCATACATCGCCCGCGGTATGTTCAAGAAGCATTTCGTGAAAGCCGGTCTGGCGTAATGGGGCGAACCGATACCGAAACCCACCGCATTCTCGGCGCGCGTCGCGAAAAGGGCATCATAGACCCCGATCCGCGCACGCTCATGGGCGTGCTCGTCGCCGTGTCGGCAACGGCGTTCATGGGCAAATCCTTCGAGGTCGAGCTCGCGCTCGTCCTCATGGTCGCCGTCCTGCAGGCGCTCTGCGGCCACATCCGCATGGCGGCTTGCTTCGTCGCCCTCTACGCCGCGCTGTGGGCGGCGCTCAACGTCGTGCTCCCCAGCGTCGGCGGGGTGGCGGCGACCATGTTCACCATCAGTCTCACGTTCGCACGCAAGATCTACCTCTGCCTCATGGTGGGAACCCTACTCGTGAGGGACAACACGGTCCACCGCATCGCCACCGCCCTCGCGAAGCTGCGCGTGCCCCAGACGATTCTCATCCCCCTGACCGTCACGATGCGCTACTTCCCCACACTCAAGGAAGAGGCGGCACATATCCGGGACGCCATGGCGCTTCGCGACATCCCGGCGGCAAGCCGCCTCGAGTGCTTCGCGGTGCCCCTCGTCATGTCCGCGACCTCCACAGCAGAGGAGCTCTCCCGCGCCGCGACGTGCCGGGGGATCGAGAACCCCGCCCCGTCCACGGACACGGAGCGGCTCTCCATGCGCGCGTCGGACTGGGCGATTCTCGCAACGTCGGCAGTCGCGGTTGCCGCGGTTGCCTTGTGGGGAGGTGCCGCCTGATGAAGAGAGCTTCCCATGCGCCCCAAAGGGCGCTCGGCGAGCCCGTCGTGAGGCTCGAGAACGTCTCCTGCGAAGTCGCCGGGGGCAGGAAGATCCTGGACGGCATAGACCTGGAGGTTCGCAGGGGCGAGTGCCTGCTGCTCGCGGGGCGCTCAGGGTCTGGCAAGACGACCATCACGAAATGCATCAATGGACTGATCCCGTCGTTCGAGCCGGGCATCGAGCTGACCGGCTCGGTCTCCGTCTGCGGGCTTAACCCCGCGCACTGCGAGATGCACGAGCTCGCCGAACGGGTCGGGAGCGTGTTCCAGAACCCCAAGAGCCAGTTCTTCAACCTCACGTCCAACGACGAGCTCGCCTTCGGGCTAGAGTCGCGCGGGGTGCCCGCATCGAAGATCGAGGAGCGGATCGAATGCGTCGTGGGCGCCCTCGGAGCCCATCGGCTGCTGGGGCGCACTGTCACCGAGATGAGCGGCGGGGAGCGGCAGAGCCTCGTCTTCGCCTCCGTCGACGTGGCGAGCCCCGACGTGTACGTGCTCGACGAGCCCACCGCAAACCTCGATACGACCGCCGTGCAGAGGCTACATGACGAGGTGCGCTCCGTCATCGCGGAGGGCGGGACCGTCATCATCGCCGAACACCGGCTCTATTTCGCCTCGGACCTCATCGACCGCGCCCTTCTCGTCGAGGACGGCCGCATAGTCCGCGAGCTCTCGCCGGAAGAGCTCCTGGGCCTCTCCTCGGAGGAGCGGGAGGGAATGGGGCTCCGCGCCGTCGGCGCGGGCGATGCCCTCAACGTGCGCGTGCCGCGCGCGGCGATGGACAATCAGCCGGGCGCTGGCCTCACGCTGGACGACTACACCGTGGTTCGGGGGGACGGGGCGGTGTTCGCCCCGTTGGGCGTGTCGGTTCCTGCCGGCGGCGTGCTGGGCGTCCTGGGCGAGAACGGCACGGGGAAGAGCACGCTGCTCCGGGGGATCGCCGGCCTCGAGCGCAAGGACGCGGGTCGCGTCCTCGTCGGAGGGAAGCAGGTCGCGCGCCGCGCCCGGAGGCGCCTCGTCTCGCTCGTGATGCAGGACGTCAACAACCAGCTCTTCAGCGACAGCGTCTGGAACGAGTGCATGCTCTCGCTGGGCGGCAAGGAGGAGGGGGACGCCAAGGAGAGGGCCGAGGCGACGCTCGCCTCGCTCGACCTTCTCGATGTGCGGGACGTGCACCCCATGGCCCTGTCCGGCGGGCAGAAGCAGCGCCTCGCCGTGGCATGCACGCTTCTTTCAGAGAGAAGGCTGATCCTTTTGGACGAGCCCACGAGCGGGCTTGACCTTGACCACATGGGTCAGGTGGCGAGCCTAGTGCGCGGCTTGTCGGACAAAGGGGTGACCGTGGTCGTCGTCACCCACGACCGAGAATTCCTGAACCGCTGCTGCGACAGCGCGCTGGAGCTCACGCGCGCCGGGTAGGATAGCGCAAGGAGGTGGACCATGGACATTCCGTCGAATATTTTTTCAGGCAGGGAGCTGCTGCCTACGCGGGTGCTCGGGGACTCGCCAGAGCGCGCCATCGAGGGCGAGGTTCGACTCGACATCGACGGCGACTCCGGCTTGCTCGAGATCGAGACTGAGTCGGGTACTGGCTCGATGTCGCTTGTCGAACCGCTTCCCGGGATAACGATCTCGTTCAACGACTTCCATATGGAACGCTGCGTCTCAGGGTTCTCCACATCGGCAGAGGTCCTGTGTATCGACTGGTGCGAAGAGGGGCGCCTCGAGCAGCCCATGGCGGGCGGGTCGTGCGCCTATGTCGCAGCCGGAGATATCAAGGTCGACGACAGGTCGAACCATTCCGGGGAGTTCCTGCTTCCTACGGGCAGGTACCGAGGCGTCACGGTCACTTACGAGGTCGAACGCGCCCAGAGGTCGATCCTCCGGGCGTTCGAGGGGTTTCCCGTCGATCTTCACGACCTTCGTCGCAGATACTGTCTTGACGGAACCCCCTTCCTGCTCCACCGCTGCGACGGTGCCGCGCACATATTCTCGGAGCTCAGCGTGACTCCGGAAAGAATCCGGAAGAGTTACTGCCAGATCAAGGCGCTCGAGCTCCTGCTGTTCCTCAACGCGCTCGAACCGCTCCCAACGAACGACATGGCGTATTTCCCGAGATCGCAGGTCAACCGGGTCAAGAAGGCGAGGGACCTTGTCGCGCGCGACCTATCCGCGACGGTGACCGTCGAGGAGGCGGCCAGCCTCGCGCGCATGCCGCTCACGACGTTCAAGGCATGCTTCAAAGGCGTGTACGGGTCCTCTCCCGCTGCGTACTTTCGGCGTCTCAAGATGGATTATGCAGCCCAGCTCCTCAGGGAGTCCGAGATGAAGGTGGCCGACATCGGGGCCGCGGTAGGTTACGACAGCCCGTCCAAGTTCTCCGCCGCTTTCAAATCCGTATGGGGTGTCTGTCCCGCCGGCTATCGTCGCACCTTGCAGTAGGAGCCGTTGTTTTTGTCCATCTGGGCGAACGTTGCCCAGATGGAGCTGAAAGCATCCCTGCCCAACTCGATAATAAGCCACGGTTAACTCTTTCGTGGCCACGCCAGATGGTGTGGAATGAGGATGTGATGCTTATGGCGGAGAACGAGAAATCGGGCAACGACGGACAGCGCGCCTGGCTGGGTACTCTGCTCTCCTACTCAGGAAGATGTAAGGGGCGAATGGCGGGTTCTCTTCTTGCATCGATCCTGAGCGTTGCGGCGGGGTTCGTGCCCTTCTACGCGGTGTATCGGATCATGACGGCCGCCATGGAGGGGCGGCTCACCTTCGAAGCCGCGCTGCCTTGGCTCTGCCTAGCGGCGGGGTCGTATGTCGTGAGCAAGGTACTGTTCGGAGTCTCGACATTGCTCTCCCACATGTCCGCCTACACCATTCTGGAAACGCTTCGTCGGGACTTCATAGACAAGCTGATGAGGGCATCGCTCGGCACCGTGCAGGGAAAGAGCATCGGTCAGATAAAGAGCGTCTTTCTCGATAGGATCGAAGGGGTCGAGGTTCCGCTTGCCCACATGATCCCCGAGCTCTCCGGGTCGATGCTCCTCGCCCTGGGGCTCGCGGCGTGGCTCGTAGCCATTGATTGGCGTATGGCGCTGGCCTGCTTGGTGTCCGTGCCGATCGGACTTGCCGTGTTCGCATCGAGCCTCAAGGAGTTCAACGCCAGGTACGCGGCTTATATGGCCGAGAGCAACCACGTGAACAGCGTGATCGTCGAGTACATCGAGGGCGAGATCACCGCGCTCTGGCATGCCCACCGCATCAGCGAGCCGGCGCAGGGCCTGTTCCCCGGCGACATGCGGCTTATGAGCCTTGCCGAGCAGGACTTCTTCCCCGGCGAGGGCGCTTCCTTCTCCGGCACGGACTGGATCACCGGCGATGCCGACGCGCAGTATGTCATCACGCTGCAAAACGGCGAAATGGTTTATACCGGCAAGATCTCGCAGGATCTCGTTGATCAGGACGGCAACCGCACCGGCATCGTCTGGCAGGACATCGCGCCGATCACGCTTCTTGCGTGAACGGATCGCCCCGTCCATGCGTCATTATTATGGGTAAACCGATACGAACGATTTTCCAAACTACGCGACCCCCGCGCGGGGTCAACGGAGGGAGAAAACTGATATGAAAAAACGCCTTCTTTCCCTGCTGCTGACCGTATGTCTCGTTGCAGCGCTCTTCACCGGTCTCACCGGCACGGCGAATGCCGCCAACGACAAGGTCGTGGGCTATCTTACGAGCTATACTCTCAAAGCGGGCGACACGATCTACGGTGTGTGTGAAGCGAAAAAGATCGACTTCAACGCCAACCTCGCCATGATCGGCAAGATCAACGGCATCACGAACTACAACTACATGATGCCCGGCAAGGTTCTCTGGCTGCCGACGAAGACGGCCACGACTTCGGAGTCGTATTATTCTCTCCTCTCGCACACGCTCGTCGCCGGGGAGACGCCTGCCGCGCTCTGCCAGAGCTACGGCATTGACTACAACGCCAACTACAAGCTGCTCGCCGCGCTCAACAACAATCTCAACGTGTTCATGGCAGGCCAGCAGTTCATTCTGCCTCTGTACGTAACGCCTGCCGGCGCCGCGACGCCGACTCCGGCGCCGACCTCCGGCACCTCCGCCGCGCCGACCGCCACGCCCAAGCCCGGCACGACGCCCGCCCCGACGGCGAACGTTCCCACCGGCGACACGGTGAGCTATTATCTCGCGCAGCACACGCTGCAGTACGGCGAGACCGTTTCCGGCGTCTGCGCCGCGCTCGGCGTGGACTTCTCCTCGAACGATGCGACGATCCGCAAGATCAACAACATCACCAACTACAACTATATGATGCCCGGAAAGGTCATCCTCATCCCGACAAAAACGGTCCCGGGTTCCGGTTCTTACTACAAGATCATGGCGCACAAGATTGTTTCCGGCGACACGCTCTACGCGCTCTGCGCCTCCTACGGTCTGGATTACTATGCCTATTCCAAGCTGATCTCCCTGCTCAACCCCAACGCGGCCTATTATAACCTTCTCCCCGGCAATATCCTTTATATGCCGCAGTATGTCGCCGCCTCTACAACGGTGAAGCCCGCCGCAACGCCCGCGCCGGCCGCCTCTGCCGGTACGACGGCCGCCCCGGCTGCGACGCCTGCTCCGAGCGCGTCTGCCGGCACAACGGCTTCCGCCGCGCCGAGCGCCACAGCCGCCGCTTCCGCCAAGCCCACTACGACGCCCAACATCCCCGCCGAGGATACGCTCAGCTATCTCATCATCCCGCACAAGATCCAGGCCGGCGACACCGTCATGAGTATCTGCGATAAATACAAAGTGGACTTCGCTGCGAACGACGCCGCGATCCAGCGCCTGAACCCGAGCGTGAGCTACAGCTACCTGCTCCCCGGCAACATCATCCTCATCCCCTCGACCACGTACCCCTCCTCCGGTCCGTACTACAAGATCATGGCGCACAAGCTCGTCGCAGGCGACACGGTCTACGGTCTCTGCCTCACCTACGGCCTGAGCTATGAGAACAACATCACCTTCCTGCAGCGGCTGAACAACCGCGACAATCTCGCCACGTACTACGTCGGCCAGACGATCTACATGCCGCTCTACGTTGCCGGCTGAGTCTCCAATATCCGACAAGCAAATGCCAAATCGCTGCGTCGGTGCATCAAGCAAATACCAAAAACCGCTGCGTCGGCGCATCTCTTCGGAATGCGTCGGCGCGGTTTTTTTCTTCCGGTCTGGAAGGAATGCATAAAGGACCCCGAGCGAAACTAGCAGAATATTACAAAGAAAGCGAGGTAGGACAGAGTAACCTTCACCCGAGGGGAGGGTTTTTTATTCATGCAATCTTGACAAAAGATTTTCTTTCTGGCTTACTGATTATAGTGAAGCTGACCATTCTAGATAAGCAGCTGAGAAACCCAAAAGGAGAACGGCGTAGGAAGGAAATCTGCACGGCCATTTCCTGCCGGATGGCGGAAGCGGCTCGTCAGCAGACAGTGCTCCGCAGCATATGACGATATCCTCCGGAGACTGGATCATTACAAGGTTCCACCCCCCAGCAGCGCACCCCCTTTCTTTCCCGATATTCGGGCGCACAACAAAGCACATCTCCGCATCCTGCTGCACAGCGAGTCCGTTATTCAAGGCGGCCGGCGGCTCGGAAAACGGGCAGCCGGCACAGACCACGCGCAACTTCAGGAGAACCATGTGTTTCAAGCAACGCAAAAAAGAAGGAGGCATTCTAACATGGGTAAAGGCAAATACACTCTGAGAAGTATCATCGTCCGCTGCGTTGTCATTATGGTCGGCGTCTTCATCACTGCCTACGGCGCCGAAGCGTTTGTTCTGGCCAATCTGGGTTCTGACCCGGTCACAGCGTTTGTACAGGGACTCAGCAAGGTGCTTCCCTTCGTGCATGGCGACTTTGGCATGGCCATGAACGTATTCAACGTCCTCTGCTTCGTCGTCATCCTGATCGTGTACCGGAAGGGCATCGGTGTTGCCACGGTCCTGTACACCTTCACGCTGGGCACCTTCTGCTCCATGATGGAACCCTGGATCATCGCTCTCATCGGCCCCACCCCCTCTATGGTCACCCGCGTCATTCTGGTCATCACCGGCACGCTGGCTCTGGGCGTCGGCCTTGGCAGCTATCAGGCCGCCGGCTACGGCGCAGGCCCCTCTGACGGCTTCAACCAGTTCATGGCCAAGACCCTGAAGATGAAGCTGAAGTGGTGGCGTATGATCTTCGACGCCATCATGGTGGTGGGCGCTCTGATCATGGGCGGCGTCATCCATGTGGCCACGCTGGTGGGTATGTTCTGCGTCGGCCCCGTTTTGGGTCCCGTGCTGAACAAGCTCTCGCCTCTGGTCAACAAGTGGGCAGGCAACGAAGACCTGACCTACGAAGAAATCTGATATTCCCTGTCGGATCCAACCACAGCCCGGAGCGGCTGTCCGCTCCGGAGAAAAAATTTGCCCCTGCAAAAAAATCGAAAAGTTTTAGAAAGGCGGTAATTTACTATGGCTGAAACCATGAAGGGTTATGTGTTTAAAGACGTTAACGATCTTCGTCTGGAGGATCGTCCCATTCCTACCATTCAGGATCCCCGGGACGCCATCGTAAGGGTTGCTCTGTCCTCCATCTGCGCCAGTGACTTCCATATCAAGGTGGGCGCTGTGCCCTCCGCCAACAAGGACATCATTCTGGGTCATGAGTTTGCCGGTGAAGTGGTTGCCGTGGGCGATGCCTGCAAGAAAATCAAGGTGGGCGACCGCGTCGTCGCCAACGTGGAGACCTTCTGCGGCGAGTGCTTCTTCTGTGAACGCGGCTATGTTAACAACTGCGTAGAGGGCGGCTGGTATCTGGGCCACAAGATCGACGGCTGCCAGACGGAGTATGTCCGCGTTCCCATCGCCGACAACGGTCTGGAGCTGATCCCCGACAATCTGACATACAAAGACGTTCTTGCCGTCAGCTGCGTGCTGCCCTCCGGCTATTTTGGCGCGGAGCTGGCTGAGATCAAGGAAGGGGACACCGTGGTGGTTCTCGGCTGCGGCCCCTGCGGCTATACTTCCATGATGAGCGCCCGGCTGTTCAAGCCCGCCCGCATCATCGCGGTGGACCGCCATGACGAGCGCGGCCAGTTCGCGCTGGATCACGGCTGGGCCGATGTGTTCATCAAT
>ERZ824480.2175-NODE-2175-length-15348-cov-4.443732_pt1 | contig 15348 bp, 11 predicted proteins | sample MGYA00519861_ERZ824480 | MGnify/ENA primary metagenome ERZ824480 (study PRJEB31778, sample SAMEA3449152) | human gut metagenome | biome: human gut; feature: human-associated habitat; material: faeces | place: United Kingdom | collected 2010/2012 ... | reverse complement strand
CAGATGCCCAGGGCAGATTATATATGCGGATACGGATGCAGGAGGACGGCAGTTATGTGCGGATCTATTCTGCGGAAGGTGAGCTGATCGGAACCGTGGCGGATGACGACAGCTATGCCGTACAAGGTGCCGGAGCATTAGGACAGGGCAAGGACGGCAAAGTCTATGCGGCTGCACTGGCAACGGAGAATGTGACAGCAGAGGATGACCCTGTGACATTAGTGTCAGTAGACCCGGAGAGGTTGTGTTTTCTACCGGTGCAGGGGGATGCAACGGAGAATGCGAAGGCTGTTCAAAGCACAGGGACGATCTACCAGTGGAATATGGTGGCAGCAGGTGTGAGTGATGGCTCCGATTTTATCCTGTGGGGATACAGCGGCGTTGATACCTACCGTTTGGAAGATGCGGAATTTACCAGAGCGCAGGAAGTCTGGGAGATGCCCTGCGGTACGGAAGGAACCTGCGCGGTAATCGTTCCGGATGGCCGGATACTCTATATCGGAGCCACAGGCGGTGTGCAGGGACAGACGGCAGCCGGCGTGGACATCTCCGGAAAAGACCCGGCGAAGACATATTTTTATTATGAACCGCTGAAGTAACAGAAAAAGCTATAATGAGATGGGTTGAGCGAGTGGAAAATGGGAAATTTCCACTCGCTCTATTGTGCCTATAATACGTTATCATGTATAATGAAAATAAGAATAAATGGCAACGAAAATGGTCACAAAGCAGTCGAAAGAAAACGAAGTATATATGAAAAAAACAACTTTAGAAGAAAAATTAGGATATAATCAAAAAGGAGCCAAAAAGGAGCTAAAAATGGAGCCGATAGAAAGATAGATATATTATATCAAATGGAAGAAAATCCAGAGGTAACGCAGGTTAAACTTATGGAGGGATTTGATCTTTCAAGAAAACAAATTCAAAGACTTATAAAAGACATGCGAGAAGAAGGTTTGGTTGAAAGACGTGGTTCTAATAGAAACGGGAAGTGGATTGCAAAGAAGTAAATAACAGGAGAGATTTTATTTGGCATGATGAGTGACGAAAGATGTATGAAGAAAATCAACGTAAAAGTGACGTTTTTTCTTAGCTTAATTGCGGTTGTGCTGTTGACGGCAGGTATCCTGTGCGGGCGTGAGGTCTGGCTGTATGAGCACCCGGAGATCCGGATTACCTTTAGCTGCGACAAGAGAGAAAATATATATCGCTCTTATCCTTTTTGCGTTATTCGTGGCAGATCTCATATCGGACAGGGATATGCGGTACGTTATGATGAGGAAATATAGCAGTTCCGGGATGCAACAGGGGAAGTGTTTCAATGGATTAACGAAAAGTATGATTCCCCATTATCCGTGTCATCGGATGTAACAATAGGTGAAGGAAAAACGGTGATCACTTTCTGGGGAACAGGGAAATCTATTGAGACCGGAGAGATGGAGGAAATCAACCGGGACTGCGTGCTGGAGTATGAACTGGACGCAGAGGTGTTACATTTGGAAGAAACACCGGAGCTGGTAGAAAACGTTTGGGATCCGAAAGAGAAGGGGCAGCAGGGACAGGCGGAGACGATTTATGATCCGGAAGCAGGTGTAACGGCGACTTTGCGGGATATTTCCAATGTGGGTGCTAATCTTATCATCAGACGTGAGGATGACGATGACGGGGCAGAGGTGATCTATGGAGAGGCTTATATTCTCCAACGGCAGGTAGTCGGAGAGTGGCAGGATGCAGAGACGGTGCCGGATAATTATGGCTTTCCAATGGTGGGCTATAATGTCCCCGGTGGTGAGGAAGCCTCGATCTACTATAATTGGGAGTGGCTCTACGGAGCACTGGAACCGGGAGAATATCGAATGGTCTGGGATGTCTCAAGAAAAGACAGCGGTTCGGCAAGCGCACAGACATACCGGGAGCATATACGTTTTCGACTTTAGAGAGGGGAAAAGCTAATGAAGAAAAAAGTATTATGGATAATAGGGGTATGTATCATACTAATCAGTATATGGGGTATCAGGGAAATTTATTTGTACAACAATCCCGAAGTAATCATCACGTATAGCAATGAAAACACAGAGGAATCACATCGCTCTCTTCCAGTCTATGCGATAAATCCAAAGTCAAGATTTGGGCAGGCAGCCCGCTACGACAAGGAGATGAAAGACTGGTGGGAAGCCACAAATGAAGTAAACCTATGGCTTCATAATGACTTGAAAGCACCCATGGATGTGTCATCCACAGTTGAAATTATGGATGGAACCGCGAAGATTACCTATCAGGGAACGGCAACTTCTTTAGAGAATGAAAATGTGGAGATATACAAAGAGGTGGTGATTGATTTTCCGGTGTCCGCGAATCTGGAAATTGAGAAAACAGAGTAAAATAGAGATGTCTGAAAGGTCCGAAAGGAAACGGGGGAGTGTGTATGAAGAAAATTAATGTAAAAGTAACGGTTTTTCTTAGTGTGATCGTATTGGCAGTGATAATCCTTTTACTGAATTTTATTGAATTCCGCAAGACGTTGGATTTTACGGCATCGGGAATACGGATGCTGAAGGAAAATGCGTCCGGAAAGCAGGAAGAGGTACAGGTAGATGTCAGTGGAACGTATTCTTATCGCGTATTGCCCTGGATTTATGCAAGTTCTTTTAACGGGAAGATATCCTTTGCAGGAGAGGGAGAGGAGCCACAGGATTATTTCTTTCTGTACGGGGGAAGAAAAGGCGTTTTCCAAAGTGGGAGAGGTGCCGGACAGATCCTGACGCCGGATATGAGCACGTGTGCAGCAATTTATGAGGCAGTGCAAGGTGTGGAAAAAGGGATGATTTCTGCCACCGCAAATTCGGCGGAAGAGAATCAGATATTCTATATTTTGTACCCGGCGACGACATTGGAAGAAGCGTATGAAATATCCGATGTATTGTATCCCGGAATGTTGGGAAAATAGATTTCTTACTTGACAGATAGGTCGGTAGAATGTAGACTGTACTTATAAAGTCTATATTCTATCGACTATCAATAGCTGGTGCAGCAGAGCGGAGGGGCTTATGGGTGAGAACATCTACAGAATATTTGACGTTGTATGGAAATTAAGTCTGGTAGGAGGATACTGCGTATTGCTGGTGCTCCTGGCCAGACTTTTGTTGAAAAAAGCCCCCAAATGGTGTTCTTATCTGCTGTGGGGAGTCGTATTTGTGCGCTTGTGCTGTCCGGTGTTGCCACGGACGGGGATCAGTCTGATTCCGGAGCGGCTGCTGGCGGTTGGAACGGAGACGATGTACGGACAGTCAGCAAACGGCTATGGTAATAATGGTGTGCTTCCAGATGTGGATCCTAACGGACAGAGCAGTTGGCAACAGGCAGGAAATTTGCATGCCGGGACGGCAGGAGAGATATCGGGAGCAGGGTTAGCGAATGGAAAAAACGAAAATGTAAATGACGCGAATGCAATCGGGGATGAAAGCGATGCGAATGCATTCGGAACAGACGGAGCCGATGGAAGCCAGGCAGCAGGTAATGCTGTAGATGGTGGCTGCTTAGCTGACAACCGGGACAATGCGGACGGGTCTTTGCAAATCACAGGAGCAGAAAACGGAAGCAGTGGTGCAGCCATGGAGGAATCGGTTACCGATACAAATGGCACAGCTGTCGCAAACACACTGTATCGCCCGGTAGGTTTCCGTGTCATTGCAATGGTATGGCTGTTTGGAATGGCAGGATTTATGGGGTATCATGCCTTTTCCTACCTGCGTATGCGTAACCGGCTTCACAGACCTGACGGCGGTGTCAGACAGGTGGAACCGGGGATCTGCGAAATCGACGGTGGGCATCTGTCCTTTGTCATGGGACTGGTGCATCCGGTGATCTATCTGTCTTCGGGCTTAGATCCCGAGAGCAGAAACGTTGTGCTGTGCCACGAGAGAGTGCATTTGCAGCGCAGGGATTATCTCTTCAAACCGGCAGCTCTGCTGATCTGCTGTGTGCACTGGTTTAACCCGTTGGTGTGGCTGGCATTTTATCTGATGAATATGGACTGTGAGATGTCCTGCGATGAAAAAGTTGTGAAGCTTCTCGGCGAGGAGAGCAAGAAGATATATTCCTATACATTGCTGGAAGAGGTTTCCGGTGGGGAATGGAAACGCTATCGGGGCGGTTCCATCTGTGCCTTGCTTTCTTTTGGTGAAGATCATGTGAAGAACAGGATCCGCCATGTACTGGATTATCGCAAGCCGCCGTTCTGGGTCATGATTGGCGCGGCAGCAGTGATCGTGGTACTGGTGGTGTGCCTGTGCAGCAACCCCGGTGGAAGTGGGAACGGGGCAGGCACGGCGGATCGTACAGATACAGACGACAGCGCAGGAGCAGAAATGGATGTAGACAGCAATGCGGAGACGAATGGAAGCATTGCGCAGCTTCCGGACAACATCAAGACACCGGAAGATTTTGCAAAGGTAACGATTCATAGCAGAGAAGATTTTGCCGCTGTTTTTGATGTGGAAGCAATCGAAGAAAAGCATTCCTTTGCAGCGGATCAAGTGGCTTATGACCTGCTGGTTCGTGAAAACAATACGAATGCCGCGTATGCGATATTCAAAGCACTGGCGGAGGAACCTGCATCCGAGACTTATAGAAAATATACAGATCCGGTAACGGCAGCGGTGTCACTGCTGCACCTGGGTGATGGAAGCGGAGCCGTGACCGAGACGCTGTATCCGGCAGGGCGGCAATATCCTTATTATCGGGAGGACTCTGACCGGCCGGGAGAAGGCTCTGTGGTGAATGTACATTATACTTTTGCGGATGGATCTGCTGTAGATATTCCCATGGTCATGGCGGAGGAGATGACGCAGCTGTGGCTCTTGTCCTTTGGAGATCCGGGCAGTGCGGAGGACTCGGGATATGGTCCGCTCACCGGTGATATCTGTACCAGAATGGTCTATGGGGAGTACGAACTCCGACAACCGGACAGAGCGGTCTACTGGGGCTGGATGGACTGGTATCCTGTGGATGCCGGCAGTTATGCGACCTATTACCCCCATGTACAGATTTCAAATTATGGGATCTATACCATGAGTGAACTTTGGGGAACGTCCGGCAGTGTATTTCGCTGCATTCAAGCGGAACGCATCATGGCAACGGGCTGGTATGACGTTACCTGTGAGCGGGGCGCATATGACACATCGGATGCCTATACACAGCTGCAAAAAGATCTGCCGGATGTGACGGAATGGAGCGGCGGCAAGGTCTATTATCTGACAGATCCCGATGAGGCGCATCTTATGACGGATGAGTGGATGCCGAGGGTACTTCGGGAGTTTGACATGAGTACCCATACTGCCACCGATACGGTTCTGCCGGTGGATTTGCAGCTCAACAGCGACACGACGCTTCATGTTCATGACGGATATTATGACATTTACAATAGTAATCCATCCATAAGTATGCGGTTTGCGCTTAGCGGGGCGGATAGCCAGCACATCGAAAGAGCAGACATTCTGGCCTATCCGGGTGTGGTATTTGATGTATCGGAGCGGACAGAAACTGAGACATTGGCGCAGCTGGATCTGGATGACGATGGTGTGCCGGAGAAGATTTCTCTGCATCCTGCGGAGCCGGTAACGGGATATTCTTTCGAGGAATATAAGATTTGTGTAAATTTGGGACTGGGTCAGATGAATTGCTATGACCTGCGGGATGCAGTGTTGGAGATAGACGGACAGACGATTGAGATTCCGGACAGCACGGGAAATATGAGCAATTCCATCTTCGCTTTCAGCCCGGACGGAGAACAGATCCTGATCGCATTGTACGATGACGGCGAAAGCGCAGATCCATTGACACGAATCTACCACTATGAAGACGGAAAACCGGTGGAAACAGACCGGCTCGCACAGGATCTGCGAAAGGCATGGATACAGGATGGACAGATGGTTATCACCGAACCATATTTTGCGGTGCAGAATGATTATATCCAGAAAATCTATCAGGTAACATCGAACGGAAGACTTCGGGAAGTGCCACAGGAGGAATATGTATTAAGTGCCTGGGATGAAGTGGAACTGCGGCAGGATATAACGCTCTACCGTACACCGGACGGGGATGAGACCTTTGTGCTGCCCAAAGGAAGCAAGGTACGCATGACGAAGCTGGATGCAACACAGGACTGGATCTGCATCGAGATTACGGATGGTGTGAAGGGGTGGTTTCGGTTACGGGATGGAACAGATTACAGTGACTATTTCAGCGGTTTATATTTTGCAGGGTAAAGTGTGAAAAGGAGATACAGATCATGCATTGGAGTAAAAAGAACAAAGGAATCGTAATTTTTCTGATCGTTATAGTTGCTGTAGTCCTGCTGTGTCTCGGAGATTACGGATTGCGATATTATGATACTCCGAAAGAGGAAACATATGATTATGTTGGCAGCGGCATGTTAGTCGGTTTGGCAAATCCGCAATTTTATCAACAGGTTCCGGTAGAGATTCATGCGAAAAAGGCACATTTTATCTGGAAAAATCAGGAGGATTATATTCAGGGAAATGTATGGCTGGATGGAGAAAAGATTTTTGGTGATGAGGAAATGGGATTTACGACACTTTTCGTAAAAGCGGAACCATCGTATTCCTGCATCACAACTACCGATGGAGATACAGCCGGTAATATGTTCCTTATCTCAAAAGATCTAAAAACCGTATTATGTGGAGTAAAAATAGAAGAGGAAGAGTTCCTGCTGGTAGTACCGGCTGAGGATAAAGCAACTGCAGATGGCATGATCGACAATGCAGCAAAACAATCACAGGCGTTTTCCTGGTGGCTGTTGGAAGTATACAAGGATATCATAAAGGATACTGTGAAATGAGATAAATAATGAAAAATGGGGAGGTTGTGCTTATGATGCAGCAGTTAAGTTTCAGTCCGGTGGAAAACATATTGACAGTCCTGTTCGCAGCGGCAATTCTGGGATATCTTCTGTACCTCCTGGTGCGGAGCTTACGGAACAGGCAACGGGGATATCATACGGTGAATCGCGCAAAAGTCTTCAGCAAGAGACAGGCTACCGCTGTGAATCAGCCGGTATATCTGGCAAACGGCACAGTAAATTCCGGAGTAACTGAGGCGGAAAACGTCAAGACTGTCATTTTTGAAAATCTGGAAAAAGAGGGCGAACAGATCACCTTGGAAGTTTCCGACAGAATCTACGGAGAATTGCAGGAAGGCGATTGCGCAAGCCTAAGCTGCCGGGACGGAAAATTAGTGAGCTTCGGAGCGTTACAGAACAGGGATGACAGAGAGCGGAGCTTCCGCGGATAGGGAAGCAGAGAACATAGGAGGGACTTTATGGTGGAAGGTATCTATCGTTTGTTTGACAGTATATGGCGTCTCAGTCTGGTGGGAAGCTATTGTATTTTGTTGGTGATACTGGCCAGATTTTTACTGAAAAAAGCCCCGAAATGGTGTTCCTATCTGCTGTGGGGAATCGTATTTGTGCGGTTATGTTGTCCGGTGCTGCCGGGGACCAGGATCAGTCTGATCCCGGAGCGTCTGTTGACCGTAGGGACGGCGACAACCTCTGCACAGTTGGCTGCCGGGAACAGTGCCGGATCAGTTGACAATGAGGGAGTTTATAATGGCAGCCTCATTGGAGACAATACTGTGGATGCAGTGCTGTCCGGGGCGGATAACACGGAAAATCTGAATGGCGGGACTTTAGGAGCAGCCGGAAATGGGGAAGGTTCTGCACCTGTGCCGGGACAGGATGGAAACGTAGAAGGCATGAATGAAATTGGAGATGACGGTGTCGGCGGAATTCAGGCACCGGGTAATGTTACGAATGCCTTGGATGATGGTTACCCGGTGGATAACCGGGATAATGCGGACGATTCTTTGCAAAGGATCGGTGCAACAATGGGAAAAACATGGTTTCGTGTCCTGTTGATCGCATGGTTACTTGGAATGGCAGGATTTATGGGGTATCATACTTTTTCCTACCTGCGTATGCGTCACCGTATCCGCAGACCTGACAGCGGTGTCAGACAGGTGGAACCGGGAATCTGCGAGATTGACGGAGGACACCTGTCCTTCGTCATGGGGCTGATCCATCCGGTGATCTATCTCTCTTCGGGGCTGGATCCGGAGAGCAGAAAAGTCGTGTTGTGCCACGAGAGAGTGCATCTGCAGCGCAGGGATTACCTTTTCAAACCGGCAGCGCTGCTGATCTGCTGTGTGCACTGGTTTAACCCGTTGGTGTGGCTGGCATTTTATCTGATGAATATGGACTGTGAGATGTCCTGCGATGAAAAAGTTGTGAAGCTTCTCGGCGAGGAGAGCAAGAAGATATATTCCTATACATTGCTGGAAGAGGTTTCCGGTGGGGAATGGAAACGCTATCGGGGCGGTTCCATCTGTGCCTTGCTTTCTTTTGGTGAAGATCATGTGAAGAACAGGATCCGCCATGTACTGGATTATCGCAAGCCGCCGTTCTGGGTCATGATTGGCGCGGCAGCAGTGATCGTGGTACTGGTGGTGTGCCTGTGCAGCAACCCCGGTGGAAGTGGGAACGGGGCAGGCACGGCGGATCGTACAGATACAGACGACAGCGCAGGAGCAGAAATGGATGTAGACAGCAATGCGGAGACGAATGGAAGCATTGCGCAGCTTCCGGACAACATCAAGACACCGGAAGATTTTGCAAAGGTAACGATTCATAGCAGAGAAGATTTTGCCGCTGTTTTTGATGTGGAAGCAATCGAAGAAAAGCATTCCTTTGCAGCGGATCAAGTGGCTTATGACCTGCTGGTTCGTGAAAACAATACGAATGCCGCGTATGCGATATTCAAAGCACTGGCGGAGGAACCTGCATCCGAGACTTATAGAAAATATACAGATCCGGTAACGGCAGCGGTGTCACTGCTGCACCTGGGTGATGGAAGCGGAGCCGTGACCGAGACGCTGTATCCGGCAGGGCGGCAATATCCTTATTATCGGGAGGACTCTGACCGGCCGGGAGAAGGCTCTGTGGTGAATGTACATTATACTTTTGCGGATGGATCTGCTGTAGATATTCCCATGGTCATGGCGGAGGAGATGACGCAGCTGTGGCTCTTGTCCTTTGGAGATCCGGGCAGTGCGGAGGACTCGGGATATGGTCCGCTCACCGGTGATATCTGTACCAGAATGGTCTATGGGGAGTACGAACTCCGACAACCGGACAGAGCGGTCTACTGGGGCTGGATGGACTGGTATCCTGTGGATGCCGGCAGTTATGCGACCTATTACCCCCATGTACAGATTTCAAATTATGGGATCTATACCATGAGTGAACTTTGGGGAACGTCCGGCAGTGTATTTCGCTGCATTCAAGCGGAACGCATCATGGCAACGGGCTGGTATGACGTTACCTGTGAGCGGGGCGCATATGACACATCGGATGCCTATACACAGCTGCAAAAAGATCTGCCGGATGTGACGGAATGGAGCGGCGGCAAGGTCTATTATCTGACAGATCCCGATGAGGCGCATCTTATGACGGATGAGTGGATGCCGAGGGTACTTCGGGAGTTTGACATGAGTACCCATACTGCCACCGATACGGTTCTGCCGGTGGATTTGCAGCTCAACAGCGACACGACGCTTCATGTTCATGACGGATATTATGACATTTACAATAGTAATCCATCCATAAGTATGCGGTTTGCGCTTAGCGGGGCGGATAGCCAGCACATCGAAAGAGCAGACATTCTGGCCTATCCGGGTGTGGTATTTGATGTATCGGAGCGGACAGAAACTGAGACATTGGCGCAGCTGGATCTGGATGACGATGGTGTGCCGGAGAAGATTTCTCTGCATCCTGCGGAGCCGGTAACGGGATATTCTTTCGAGGAATATAAGATTTGTGTAAATTTGGGACTGGGTCAGATGAATTGCTATGACCTGCGGGATGCAGTGTTGGAGATAGACGGACAGACGATTGAGATTCCGGACAGCACGGGAAATATGAGCAATTCCATCTTCGCTTTCAGCCCGGACGGAGAACAGATCCTGATCGCATTGTACGATGACGGCGAAAGCGCAGATCCATTGACACGAATCTACCACTATGAAGACGGAAAACCGGTGGAAACAGACCGGCTCGCACAGGATCTGCGAAAGGCATGGATACAGGATGGACAGATGGTTATCACCGAACCATATTTTGCGGTGCAGAATGATTATATCCAGAAAATCTATCAGGTAACATCGAACGGAAGACTTCGGGAAGTGCCACAGGAGGAATATGTATTAAGTGCCTGGGATGAAGTGGAACTGCGGCAGGATATAACGCTCTACCGTACACCGGACGGGGATGAGACCTTTGTGCTGCCCAAAGGAAGCAAGGTACGCATGACGAAGCTGGATGCAACACAGGACTGGATCTGCATCGAGATTACGGATGGTGTGAAGGGGTGGTTTCGGTTACGGGATGGAACAGATTACAGTGACTATTTCAGCGGTTTATATTTTGCAGGGTAAAGTGTGAAAAGGAGATACAGATCATGCATTGGAGTAAAAAGAACAAAGGAATCGTAATTTTTCTGATCGTTATAGTTGCTGTAGTCCTGCTGTGTCTCGGAGATTACGGATTGCGATATTATGATACTCCGAAAGAGGAAACATATGATTATGTTGGCAGCGGCATGTTAGTCGGTTTGGCAAATCCGCAATTTTATCAACAGGTTCCGGTAGAGATTCATGCGAAAAAGGCACATTTTATCTGGAAAAATCAGGAGGATTATATTCAGGGAAATGTATGGCTGGATGGAGAAAAGATTTTTGGTGATGAGGAAATGGGATTTACGACACTTTTCGTAAAAGCGGAACCATCGTATTCCTGCATCACAACTACCGATGGAGATACAGCCGGTAATATGTTCCTTATCTCAAAAGATCTAAAAACCGTATTATGTGGAGTAAAAATAGAAGAGGAAGAGTTCCTGCTGGTAGTACCGGCTGAGGATAAAGCAACTGCAGATGGCATGATCGACAATGCAGCAAAACAATCACAGGCGTTTTCCTGGTGGCTGTTGGAAGTATACAAGGATATCATAAAGGATACTGTGAAATGAGATAAATAATGAAAAATGGGGAGGTTGTGCTTATGATGCAGCAGTTAAGTTTCAGTCCGGTGGAAAACATATTGACAGTCCTGTTCGCAGCGGCAATTCTGGGATATCTTCTGTACCTCCTGGTGCGGAGCTTACGGAACAGGCAACGGGGATATCATACGGTGAATCGCGCAAAAGTCTTCAGCAAGAGACAGGCTACCGCTGTGAATCAGCCGGTATATCTGGCAAACGGCACAGTAAATTCCGGAGTAACTGAGGCGGAAAACGTCAAGACTGTCATTTTTGAAAATCTGGAAAAAGAGGGCGAACAGATCACCTTGGAAGTTTCCGACAGAATCTACAGCGAATTGCAGGAAGGCGATTGTGGAAGTCTCAGCTGCCGGGACGGAAAATTAGTGAGCTTCGGGGCGTTACAGAACAGGGACGACAGAGAGCGGAGCTTCCGCGGATAGGGAAGGAGGAAACTTATGGGGAAAGCAGATGTGAAGGACAAGATGAGACAGGTATTGGACTACCGCAAGCCGCCGTTCTGGATGCTGGTTGGTGCGGTGGCGGTGCTTGTGATATTGGTGGTATGCCTGTGTAGCAATCCGGGCGGCGGAACGGATGCAGCGGATGTTGCAAATGCGGATAGCGGTGCAGAGACAGAGGCAGATGCGGCGCAGGCAACCGACGGGGCAGATGCAACCGAGGAAGCTGCAACAGGGGAGTTTGCGACGGATGAAGTGGATTATGAGACTGCAAAAACGGAATGGCTAGCGGTATTTGAGCAGGGTATCCACAGCAGGGAAGAGTTCAGTGCCCTGTTTGATGTGTCTGCCTTGGAGGATACCCGGTCTTTTGCCGGACAGGACGGCATCCAGTATCTTGGCTACGATGGTGTCGCGGCGCGGAAACTGCATCAGCGGATTTTAGACGGAGATGCCGCTGCCCATGAGACCTACAAGGATCCGGTGAAGGCTGCGGAAGCTCTGCTGAATCTGCAGGGTGGCAGCGGGGAAATGACGGAACTGTTCTATGAAGCCGGGAGGCAGTATTTATTTTTCCAAAAGGATTCCACAAGACCCGGCGAAGGCTCTGTGGCAAACGTACATTATATTTTCGCTGATGGATCCGGTATCGATATTCCCATGGTATTTGCGGAGGAGAGCAGTCAGATCTGGATGCTCTCCCTGGGAGACATCGACAGTAAAGGCCGGCATTCTACCGGTCCTCTGGACGGAGAAAATCAGGCCAGAGTGGTCTATGCGGAATACGGACCCAGGGATGAAGATTGGGCTACCGTGGCAGAACTGTCGAAAAAATGGGTGTATGTAAAGGTATCCCCCGGATCTTTTGCGGATGTTGCTGCTACTTATCAGGTCTCCAGTTACGGTATTTATGCGGCCACCGGGGACGACGCCGGACTAAATTGTATGGTTCCGGGATATATAGCGCCGGGATGTGCGGCAGAGGGACGTTCCACGGTTTACCAGAATGTGGGAAATTACTATACGTCTGACAGTTATAGACAGGAGATGGCTTATCTGAAGCAACAGGATAGTGTCCGATTGTACTATTTTGCAGCTTCTGATTATCAGGATGGAGATCTGGACATCTGGATCGACACGATCCGGGAATATGATACTTCGGGACAGACCGGAGAAAACGGGGTCACGGACTGGAAACTGCCGTCGGAGGCGCAGGATTTCGACAAGGCTTCGTTTCGTGCAGAGGACGGTTACTGGATCTTCGAAAATAGTGATGGCAGCGAACAGCTGAAGCTGCCGATCCTGTCTGTAAGGCCGGTATGGAACGGGAAAACAGCAGCGGAACTGACCGCAGAGGAGACAGATGCCTATGCAGCCGCACAGAGGCAGGAAATCCTGACAAAAGTAGGAGTTGTCTATGATGTGTCCGAGCGTGCGGCACAGGAGACCTATGCGCTGCTTGATTTGGACGGAGACGGAACCGCAGACCGGATCACGCTTCGTTCCAGGATGGCGCAGGCACTGAATACGCCGGATCATTCTCCGCTGGATCAGTATGTTTTTACGGTCAACACGACGAGTGGCGAGATGCGGACGGCACAGAATCTGGGAAACAGCATTTACGCCTTCACTCCTGATGGCAGACAGATATTACTGGCACTGATGCGTAGGGACGAGTTCGGACAGTGCGAGAGTTTCCTGTTCAGCTATGAGAACGGGGAATTACAGGAGGTAGGAAGCTTCGCACAGGATATCCGGGAGATCTGGGTGGAAAACGGCCAGATCATCACCACCCAAAGCTATGATTATATTCTGCAGAGAGAGAATCTGCGGATCATATACCGCATTGGAAGTGACGGAAGACTGGCGGAGATCCCCACAGACCGCTATGATCTGCCGGAGCAGGCGGTCCTGCACGGACTCAATAAGGATCTGGAAGTCTGCCGGACTCCGGATGCCGGCAGCGAACGCTTTACCATCAACGCAGATCACGGAGTCTATTTCCTTTATCTGGATGCCGGCAGACAGTGGCTCTGCGTGGAGACCGAGAATGGTGTCACCGGGTGGCTTAAGCTGGCGGATTACACGGCGGAAGAAGCGTGGGCCACTTTCAATGATCTGATACCGAATGGGGGATGAGAACAATTTATACTGGATACACTTGAAAAAAATGAAAAAAGTTTCCGGTATAAGAGAAACTTTTACTTTTGTAGGGAAAAAATAGACATTGACAAATATGGTTTACAGGATGTAACATTAAAGTGTTACAACTTGTAAACCGTTTTGCATAATAAGACTTAACGGATGCCACAGAGGGCAGAAAGTGAGGAATTGTAATGTCGGAATATACCATGGGAGCTGTGGAGATGCGTTTTGCGGAAATCATCTGGGAGCATGAGCCGGTCGCTTCGGGGGAACTGGTGAAATTATGTGAAAAGGAATTGAACTGGAAGAAATCTACGACCTATACGGTCCTGCGGCGCCTCTGTCAGAAGGGGATTTTTACCAGTGAGAACGGGACTGTCACCTCACTGATGTCGAGGCAGATGTTTCAGGCGAGACAGAGTGAGGTGATCATCGAGGAGTCCTTTGCGGGATCCCTGCCTGCTTTTGTGGCGGCGTTTACCTCCCGGAAAAAGCTGTCTACGAAAGAGATCAAAGAACTGAAGAAGATCATAGAAAATAACGGGGGAGAAAAGGAATGACAGGGATGGCAATGATGCAGATACTGATCAGAATGAGCATTCAGGGAAGCATCATCGTAGGAATCGTATGGATCCTCAGAATGGTATTTAGAGGACTGCGGATTTCCTACCGCTACTGTGTGCTATTGTGGGGAATCGTTTTTTTCTATCTTATATTTCCCTGGAAGATCGAGAATGAGCACGGATTCTGGCGGGCACAGCCGGAGTCGATGGTAGTGGCGGTGAGCGCGGATGGACCGACAGTGGTGACGGGACTTGGGACGGGCATTGTGTTGGGGCAAAGTGCTGTGCCGGAGCAAAATGTTACACCTGGACAGAGTACCTTGCCGGAACAGATGAACGGAACAGATGCGACGACCGTGCAGGGTACGAATTTCGAAGCGGGATCGAACGAGCTCCCTGTGACGGCTGCACAGTCCAACGGCACAGCAGTCATGCCTTTCCTATCGGCCGCCTTTACACAGGTGATATTTGCAGTCAGATACCTGTGGCTGGCAGGAATCCCTTGTTTTCTCGCGTATTTTATCTTTTCTTATGTAAGAATGAAGCACCGTCTGGCAGAATGCCTTCCCGGGGAGGAGGGAGTCCGTTACGTGGACGGCATCCGCACACCGATGGTATTCGGGATTCTGCGGCCGCAGATCTATCTGCCGATGGAGATGAAGCCGGAATTTTATGACTGTGTATTGCAGCATGAGCGGATCCATCTGCACCGCCGGGACTATCTGTGGAAAATACTGACCTATCTGATCAGTATTGTGCATTGGATGAATCCGGTGGTCTGGCTGGCATATTATCTGCTGTGCTGTGATATAGAAAAAGCCTGTGATGAAGCAGTGACGGAACATCTGGAGCCGGAGGACCGACAGGAATATGCCGCCGTACTGCTATCCATGGCAACCGATACGACCGCACGCAGGATATTTGCAGCACCGGTGTGTTTTGATGAAGGTGACATCCGGGGCAGGATCCGGCATATTTTAAAATGCCGTAAGACCGCAGGGAAGCTTGCGGCGCTGGCAGTGGAACTGTGTATCATTGCAGCACTGGTACTGCTCACACAGAAAAGTG
>ERZ824480.2172-NODE-2172-length-15364-cov-2.678294_pt1 | contig 15364 bp, 28 predicted proteins | sample MGYA00519861_ERZ824480 | MGnify/ENA primary metagenome ERZ824480 (study PRJEB31778, sample SAMEA3449152) | human gut metagenome | biome: human gut; feature: human-associated habitat; material: faeces | place: United Kingdom | collected 2010/2012 ... | reverse complement strand
TCAACAATTTTAAATATTATTCAGCAATTATTTGAGGGTTATTACTCAGTCTTTGATGCGAAAGCATTGGGGTCTAGTAGTAACTCTTTTGCGTTAGAGGCATTTAAAAGTAATCCATTGGTGGCTATTCAGCACGATGGAGACTTGTCAAGGATTGAGGATAATACAAGGCTTAACAGTTTGGTCTCACATGAGTTAATGACTGTAAATGAGAAATTCAAATCAACATATGCAAACCGCTTCAAATGTTTCTTATTTATGGGAACTAATAAACCTGTACGTATTACAGATGCCAAATCTGGTCTTATAAGACGACTGATTGATGTATCTCCATCTGGAAATAAGCTTAATCCAAAGGAATACAAAACAATTGTAAAACAGGTTAGCTTTGAACTTGGAGCAATTGCTTATCATTGTCAGGAAATATATTTGGATAATCCTGGAAGATACGACGATTATATTCCAATTTCAATGCTTGGTGCATCTAATGATTTTTATAACTTTATAGCTGATTCTTATTATGTGTTTAAAAAAGAAGACGGAACAACCCTTAAAGCAGCTTGGGAAATGTATAAGAATTACTGTGATGAAGCGAAAGTTGGCTATCCGTTATCAAGAAGAGCATTCCAGGAAGAATTGAAGAACTATTTCAAGGATTTCCAGGAGAGATTTAATTTTGATGACGGTTCAAGAGTACGAAGCTATTATATAGGATTCCGGACAGATAAGTTTGAAAGTGATGCTCAGACAAAGAAAAAAGATACACCAAAAACTTATCAAATAGAGTTCAAAGAACAGACATCTATATTTGATTCTGTATGTGCGGATTGTCCAGCACAATATGCTTCGCAAAATGAAACCCCACAGCAGAAGTGGGAAAAAGTAAAAACAAAATTATCTGCTCTGGATACTTCACAAATTCATTACGTGAAAGTTCCAGAAAATCACATTGTCGTAGATTTTGATATTCCGGATGAGACTGGAAATAAATCTTTTGAAAGGAATTTGGAAGCTGCTAGTAAGTTGCCACCGACTTATGCAGAACTGAGTAAAAGTGGTCAAGGGATACATCTTCATTATTTATATTCTGGAGACCCTTCTCAGTTAAGCAGAATCTACGACGACCATATAGAGGTAAAAGTATTTACTGGTAAAAGCTCATTAAGAAGAAAACTAACGAAATGCAACAATTTACCAATAGCTACTATATCCTCTGGGTTACCAATGAAAGGAGAAGACAAAATGGTAAATTTTGATGCCATAAAAAGCGAGAAAGGACTTAGAACCCTTATAAGGAGAAATCTTAATAAGGAAATCCACCCGGGAACTAAGCCAAGTATCGATTTCATATACAAAATATTGGAGGATGCTCATAGTAGTGAACTCAAATATGATGTAACAGATATGCGTAATGCTGTATTAGCATTTGCAGCGAACAGCTCTCATCAGGCAGAGTATTGTATAAAGCTCGTTAATAAGATGCGGTTCAAATCGGAAGAAAATTCAAACGCTGTAAAAAACGATGATGCAAAGTTGGTATTCTATGATATCGAGGTATTCCCAAACCTGTTCTTGGTCAACTGGAAAATAGAGGGTGAGGGAAAGCCTGTTGTCAGAATGATTAACCCGACACCAAGTGAAATTGAGGAACTGATACAGTTTAGATTGGTTGGGTTTAACTGTCGGCGATATGATAACCATATTATGTACGCCAGATTAATGGGGTATACAAACGAACAGCTGTTTAACTTATCGCAAAAGATTATTAATAACAGTCCAAATTGTTTCTTCGGGGAAGCCTATAATATTTCGTTCACAGATGTGTATGATTTCTGTTCAAAGAAGCAATCTCTTAAAAAATGGGAAATCGAATTGAGTAACAAGGCTAATAATCCATATTCGAAGATGGATGATGAAGTCAGAGCATTATGTAAAAAGATAAAGCATCACGAGCTTGGACTTCCTTGGGATCAGCCTGTTCCAGAAGAACTTTGGACAAAGGTAGCAGAATATTGCGATGATGATGTTATCGCTACAGAGGCTACATATAAAGCAAATCTTGGTGATTTTGTTGCAAGAGAAATTTTGGCGGAGTTAGCTAATGGTTCAGTAAATGATACGACTAATAGCTTAACTACAAAATTTATATTTGGAAAGAACCGCAATCCTCAGAGTGAATTTATGTATAGGGATTTGTCTGAGCCAGTTACGGAATTACCAGATGATATATTAGCATTCTTAAAAGAGGCAAAGCCGGAGATGATGGCTGAGCCATTCCACGGACCCAAAGGTGATAGTTTATTACCATATTTCCCAGACTATAGATTCGAGAACGGAAAATCCCTTTACAGAGGTGAGGAAGTTGGAGAAGGCGGAGAAGTATGGGCGGCTCCTGGAATGTACGGACGTTCAGAAACGGAAGATGTCGGTTCGATGCACCCTAACTCAGCTATATCTGAATGCTTATTTGGACCAGATTTCACAAAGAGGTTTAAAGATATTTTAGACATTCGTATCTGTATTAAGCATGGTGATTTCGATAAGGTACGTGATATGTTTGAAGGAGCATTAGCCAAATATCTTGATGATACCGGCAAGGCAAAGGCACTGGCTCAAGCATTGAAGATCGCAATTAACTCAGTATATGGATTAACAGCCGCAGGATTTATGAATGCTTTCAGAGACTCAAGAAATAAGGATAATATTGTAGCAAAGCGAGGAGCATTGTTTATGATTGACCTTAGACATGAAGTTGAAGCACAAGGATACAAAGTAATTCACATTAAGACAGATTCTATTAAGATTGAAAATCCGGATGACTATATTCTTGATTTCATTTGCAAGTATGGTAAACGCCACGGATATGATTTCGAGATAGAGCATATATTTGACAGGATTTGCTTGGTCAATAATGCCGTATATGTTGCAAAATTGGCTGATGATGACCCAGAAAAGCCAGGAACGTGGACCGCTACAGGAACTCAGTTTCAGATTCCTTATGTATTTAAAAGTCTTTTTAGTAAAGAAGATATTAAATTTGAGGATATGTGTGAAACGAAGTCTGTAAGCGGTTCTTTATATTTAGACTTAAATGAAAATTTACCAGATGTATCTCAGTATGAGAAGGAGTTTAGTAAAGCTGAGAGTGATTTCAAGAAAGGCTTATTATCTGATACGACATTTGAAAGCACTTGTCAGAAATTAAATCCACTTATTGCAGAGGGGCATAATTATCGCTTCATTGGAAAAGTGGGACAGTTCTGTCCTATAAAAGACGGATGCGGTGGCGGATTACTAATGCGTGAAAAAGACGGTAAGTATTATGCTGCAACAGGTACAAAGGGCTATAGATGGCTTGAATCTGAGATGGTCAGAGAATTAGATAAGGTTAATGATATCGACAGGTCTTACTATGACAAACTTGTAAATGAGGCGGTAGATACTATTTCTCAATATGGTGATTTTGAATGGTTCGTATCGGATGATCCATATATAACAGAAAAGAAGCAGAATGCACCAAAGCTTATGCCTTGCGGAGATGCTAAATACGCAACTTGTTTTGACTGTCCATATTTTAATGATGATGTACATCATATGAATTGCAGTAAAAATTATGATATTTCAGAAGTAATTTCAAGTCAGGTGATGAACCCACCTGTAGAAACAAAATAATAATTAAAGGAGATTTTATCATGGCTAATAAAGCAGTAGGAAACATTAAAATTGAAGGGGCTCATATCATATTTAGAAACTTTAGAGGAGAGGAGTCCAAGTACAATCGTGATGGAGATAGAAACTTCTGCGTACTCATTGAAGATGATACGGATGTTGAGCAGTTATCAAAAGACGGTTGGAATGTAAGAATTCTTGAGCCTAGAGACGATGGTGATGAGCCAAAGCATTATATTCAGGTAGCTGTAAGTTATAAGAACATTCCACCAAAGATTTATATGGTGACAAGAAAAGCGACTACCGAATTAGATGAGGATTCTATCAGCACATTGGATTTTGCTGAAATAAGTAATGTCGATTTGGTTATAAGACCATATTCTTGGGAAGTGAATGGAAAAACTGGAATCAAGGCATATGTCAAGACGATGTATGTAACTATCGAAGAGGATGAGTTTGCTGAAAAATATGCAAGAGAAGAAGCTACAGTAGAGGATGGGGTTCCATTCTATTAAAATCTGCGGGTGTCAGCTAATTATGGTTGGCACCCATTTATATTTGAAAGGAGACGCATATGTTCTTTAAGAAAAAGTCATTTAATAAGCCGAAGCCACCAGTTGAGAATGTAACAAAGAAATGGAAACCGACAATTGATTTATCAAACATTGATAAAAAGAAAACGGTCGAACCAAAACAAAAAGTAGAAATGAAAACAGAAAAAATGCCGGTTGGGACATTTTCAAAAGACTTTCTGAATGAGTTTAATAAACTGACAAGAACTCATAGACCATTCGATGTTTGGAGAGATTTTGTAATTATGTTTGCTTGTGCAATATCGAATCCTCTTGACAAATTTCACTATAAGGACAGAGAAGAAAGATATTTAAGTATCATCCATAAATACAATAAGGACGAACAGATGATATTTCCTAAACTGGCTGCATATACAACAATGGCATTGGACGCTAATACGGAACAGGATTTCTTAGGAAAAATGTTTATGGATTTAGGACTTGGTAACAGTTCAGCAGGTCAGTTCTTCACACCATATTCAGTTTGTCAGCTGATGGCAGATGTTGTTACCAGTGATTTGGACGATAATCTTCAAGACAAGTTAGAAAAGCAAGGTTATATTTCTCTTGCTGATGAATGTTGTGGAGCAGGAGCAACCCTTATAGCAGCTATTAATACCATTAAAAGAAAGATGGAAAAAGCAACACCATCGATGAACTTTCAAAGACATTTATTGGTTGTTGGACAGGATATTGATGAAACGATTGCTCTTATGTGCTATATACAAATTTCTTTACTTGGTGTAGCTGGTTATATAAAAGTTGGAAATTCTATAACAGATCCGATGACCACAGATGACGATAAGAGCAAATATTGGTACACACCTATGTACTTTTCGGATATTTGGATGATTAGGAGATTTTGATATGGCGGGTGTTACATTAAGAGACTATCAATTGGATGCAATAAAAAGGATGAAAACTGGTTGCATTTTATGTGGTGGTGTTGGAAGTGGAAAATCCTTAACATCAATAGCTTATTACTATGTGCGAAATGGTGGAATTATTGGGACTGATATTTATGAACCAATGGATGATCCGCCTAAAGATTTGTATATTATAACAACTGCCAGAAAGCGTGATACTTGCGAATGGGATGGGGAGTTAGCACCATTTCTATTATCTACACACGACGATGTAAATTTATATTCTAACAAAGTGATTGTAGATTCGTGGAATAACGTGAAAAAGTATTCAGATGTAAAGAATGCCTTCTTTATATTTGATGAGCAAAGAGTTGTTGGCAGCGGAACATGGGTAAAGGCATTCTTGAAGATTGCGAAAAGTAACGAATGGATTTTGCTATCTGCTACGCCTGGTGATACTTGGCAGGATTATATACCAGTCTTTGTAGCGAATGGGTTCTATAAAAATCGAAGTGAATTTACAAGAGAACACATTGTTTATAGTAGATTCAGCAAGTTTCCGAAGATTGACAGATATCTTAATACAGAACGTTTAATCAGACTTCGGAATAAAATCCTTGTTAATATGGATTTCAAACGAGAAACTGTATCGCACCATGAAGATATTTATGTTGGATATGACTCTATTATATATAAGGAAGTAACTAAAAATCGATGGGACCCATATAAAAACGAACCACTCCAGAATGCGGCAGGACTTTGCTATGTATGGCGGAAGCTTGTAAATATGGATGAATCAAGACAAGTGGCTTTGCTTGAGGTTATGGAGAAGCATCCGAAAGCTATTATATTTTACAACTTTGATTATGAGTTGGAGCTATTGAAAAATATTCTGACAGAATATGAAGTTGCAGAATGGAACGGTCATAAGCATCAACCAGTTCCGACAAGTGATAAATGGGCTTATCTTGTTCAATACAATGCTGGAGCAGAAGGATGGAACTGCATTACAACGGATACAATTATATTCTTCTCACAAAATTATTCTTACAAAATAATGGCTCAATCAGCAGGAAGGATTGACAGAATGAATACACCATTTAAAGACTTGTATTATTATCACTTAAAATCTCGCTCTGGAATAGATACAGCCATAGCTAGAGGATTAAAAGAGAAAAAGACGTTTAATGAAAGGAGATACGTAAAATGGTAAACAATTCAGTAAAGGTAGTAGGACAGATACGATTAAGTAGTAGTGTTCTTGATGTGTATGGTGATTTGGATGAACCATTGTTCAAGGCAGCAGATATAGCAAATATTATTGAGTATAGTTACGGAAATACGTGGCGAATGCTTGATATGTGCGAGGCTGATGAAAAGCTGAACCTACCAATGGTAGTTGCAGGTCAGAGAAGATCTGTAAGTTTTGTAAATGAGCACGGATTGTATAGTATTCTTTCACAGAGTAGAAAAGAAATTGCCAGAGCTTGGAGAAGGGTTGTTCACGATGAACTTATCAATCTCAGACGAACAAAAGGGTTTGATATTTCCGAGCAGTTTGATGAATGGAACAACGCTATGGACAATATATATTTCGACGAAGCAACCGGACAGCTTATGCAATCAGTCACTACTCCTGGCGGAGATGTAGAACAGATACCATATAAAGGATAGGTGCTTTATGGAAAATTTATATTTTGAAGTTGATTTTGAAAAGTATTGCAAGATCTGCGAGCACAAAGATTTGGATGAGAAATGTGACCCTTGTTGTGAGTGTTTAGATCATGGCTGCAATACTCAATCAGAAAGACCTGTAAATTGGAAGGAGATGACTCAATGAGAGATACAGTATTAGTAGGTATTGATTATGATGATAAGACAAATACGGGAGTTCTTATTGTCGGTAGACAACGACCAAATAAATCTGTGGATATTGTCAATGCAATTGAGGGTCCGGAAGCTAAGGAACTGTTTGAAAAGTTAATCGCCAAAAAGGCGGTGAAGAAATGAGTTTCCAGTATGACCAATATTTAGCAAATCACAGGGCTAATGTTAAAAGAGGATTTGATTGGCTATGTGAGAATTTACCAGATGTTACGAATGATATTTCAGATGCAGCCTGGCAGATTGAGTTTGCTCATGATAAGTCGAAAGACGAAGAAGACGAGTATAACGCGTATGATGCATATTTTTATGGAAATAACAGGTCTTATAAAGTTGTTCAGGATTATCAAAGAGCATGGCTGATACATATTCATAGAAACCCACATCACTGGCAGTATTGGATACTTATTCATGATGATATGGAAAATGGAGAATTAGAGACCATTCTTGAAATGCCATACGATTATATTGTGGAGATGATTTGTGATTGGTGGGCTTTTAGTTGGGCTAACGGAAATCTGTATGAGATATTTAACTGGTATGCTGAACATTCTAAATTCATGAAACTTGCACCTAGAACTAGAGAAACTGTTGAGGATATTCTTGATAAGATAAAGAACAGACTTGACAGTTTAGAAATTGAGCATAGCGGCGTAAAAGGAATGAAATGGGGTGTTAGGAATGGTCCTCCATATCCGATAAAAGATAACGGAAAAGTTGCAGAAGTTAGGAAACATGATAAAATAAAATCTACAAAGATAGCTAAAGAGAAATTTACAGAATATGCACTTAATCCAGATAAAGCACCGAATAAAGCAAGAGCGTTTAAGTCGGCATTGGGATATACGAAAGATAACGCTGACGAGTTAATTAATAGTATCAATAAACATTTTGATGTTACTAAATTAGAAGAGCGTGGCGATGGCGGATACGGAATGAGGTATCAACAAATCATGAAATTAAAAGGTCCTAATGAAAAAGAAGCAAATGTTCTTACAGCTTGGATAGATGACGGTAATGACGGTATTAAATTAACAAGTGCATATGTTACAAAGAAGGAGGCTTCAGAATGAAAATAAATCTGTATGATAGGGTTATATTAAAAAATGGAAGAAAAGCTTCGATTGTTGAAATCCTAGAAGAAGGTGTCGCATATATTGCTGATGTAGATTTACCTGGTCAGGATTGGGATACAGTAGAAATCAAATATGAAGATATTGAAAGATTAGAATAGAAAAAAATATAGTATATGTGACTCCATAAGTCTTTATATGCTTGTGGGTTATTTTTATTTAAAGGAGAACAAATAAATGAAACTCAATCAAAGTCTTGAGGGAAAGAATGTGAAAATAACTTGTACGGATGGTGAAGTGTTCACTGGTATTGTAAGTGATTATATTTTCCCAGATGATAATGAACCAGAGGGCGTTGCTGCCATAGATATTTACAATTACCCTCAAAAATTAGGCGAAAGCGTTAGCTTTAATGAAAATGAAATAAAAGATATTGAAATAATGGAATAGGTGATATTTTATGACAGATTTTAATATTAAAGAATATCTTGGTGGCTTAACAAGTCATGTTATGTTTGAATACAATGGATATTCTTGCGGAGTAGATCCATTATCACTTGACAAATTTGATATGTGGTATGGTGATAAAAGCATGACTGCTCATTCAATTGAAGAGGTTATGGAAACAAAATTCTTTGATGGAGAATCTCTTAAAGATATTTGGGATGACATAACTGATTTAGAATATTAACTTATATTTACGAAACCCATGAGTCATTATAGGCTTGTGGGTTATTTTTATTTAAAGGAGACAAATACAATGGAAAATAATATTATTGCAGTAGATTTTGATGGAACTTTATGTGAGAACAAATACCCTGAGATCGGCGAGCCAAATATGGAGCTTATTGATTTCCTTATGAATTGTCAGTTAAATGGGGATAAGGTTATTCTTTGGACTTGTAGAAACGAGGAGCAGACAAAGGTGGCTGTTGACTGGTGCTTAGAGAAAGGGCTTGTCTTTGACGCTGTTAATGAGAATCTTCCGGAAATTATTACTGAGTTCGGTGGAGATACCAGAAAGATATTTGCAAATATTTATATTGATGACAGGAATGTATCTTTATATTCTTGCAGAGAAAAGACCTCTATGGATTTATGGGCTGAAAATGAGGTGGAGCTGGCTTGCGAACATGAGAAATCTGGTGATGATGGATGTGCTTGCTACAGAAGTGCATTAAAGGCATTTAATAGTCTTATAGAGGATAGACATAGCGGTATGAGTATTGGAATTACTAAAAATATTCTTAACCGCTTAATTGCAGGAAAGCCATTAACGCCAATTGTAGATACTGATGACATTTGGGATGCCGGTGGTAGTTTTGAGAAAAATGGAGAGAAATCAATTCAGTGCAAACGAATGAGTTCTTTGTTTAAGCATATCAAAGAAGATGGCTCAATTAGTTACAACGATGTAACAAGAGCTGTATGTGTGAGTATCAATAACCTGAACAATACTTATCATAGCGGATTAATTGATAGGATTATGGATGAGATGTTTCCTATCACTATGCCATATATGCCGTCAACAAAACCATTCTATGTATATTGTGAGGATTTCTTATATGACACAGAAAATGGGGACTTTGATACCGTTGGCGTATTCTATGTGATTACTCCAAATGGAGAAAAGGTTAAGATTAACCGCTTCTTTGCAGAGAAAGATAATAAGTTTGAAGAGATTGATATTTTCAAATATGACGCAAGAAAAGAGGCTGCGGAGCAATTAAAGAAAGCTAATGTCCAGAGAGGAGCTGGAGAATGAACAGAACTAGATTTATTCAAGGTTTAAATAGTAATATTGAACTTTCTGATAAAGAGAGAAGGCGAGCTATACGAAATAGTATAAATAAAAGACCTTGGAAATTAAATTGTACTATTGCTATGGAGGAATTCGCAGAACTTACACAGCAGGTTAGCAAACAAATTAGAGGTTATGGTGACAGAATTGGACTCATAGAAGAGATGGCAGATGCTTATATTTGCTTGAAACTTCTGGAGTCCATTTTTAATATCTCACCAGAAGATATGCAGAAAGCAATTGATGTGAAGATGGATAGAGAAAGGAAAAGATAGTGAATCGAACAACAAAAATTAATGTTCTTGCATATGCTTCACGACCAGAAATGGATATCAACTACTTCGGAGATATTGTGGAATATCAGGGAAAAAGATATTTCGTCAGCCTCTCCGAAGAAGTGGTTGAATTTCGTGGGATTGTGAAAGAGGAGGAAAACATATGAGCAACAATATAAGCACGATGTATACAAAGGACAAAAACCAAAAAGCTGGACGAAAAGGATATGTTAATTGGAAGACTGAAAAAGAAACTGCTATATCTCCAGCGGCTTATGGCGATTATATTTTACAGCATAGAAAAAGAGGTGAAAAAAGATGAAACTAATTGTTTTATATTTTGTAATAGCATTCGTGCTATCTGTAGCTGGTACTTACTACGATTATCGCAATTCATATTTCCATGAGAATATTGAAACATATTTTAATAAGGATTTTAAACTATCCGTTTACATATGTATGTGGGTTTTCTGGCCTATAACATTAATTGTTTTATTTTTCATGACCTTTGTACCATATGTATGCATGGCAGCTGTCATATTATTAGATAAGATTTTTGGAGGTAAAAAGAAATGAATAATTCAATTAATACAATAACAATGCAGTTCAATGAAACTAAAGATGAATTTATATTTCAGGTTTTGAGTGATTTAGCATCGGATAAATATAATATTGTAATTGAAAAAGAAGAATTAGTACGTGCTATTCAGTTAATCCGAATGAGCAAAAAATATGGTCCTAGCGTTGGTGAACGTTGGGTAACTGCCACTCAGAATATGGCAGAATTAGAACGTGCTTATAACAAAGGATTCCAAGATGGAATGCAGGAAGCACATAAGAGATTAGAAAATGCTTTTAAGGAGGAATAGAAATGATAGAATTAGAAGATGTATTATTAACTGCATGTTGTCATGTAGCTATTATGAAAAATATGTTCCCGGTTATGATCATTGATTGTAAATATAATATGTGGGAAGATTTCTCAAAAGATTTATTAAATAGAGAAGTTGTAAAAATAGATACTTATAATGATAAAATTAGAGTTTGGTTAAAAGAGGAGGAAAAGAAATGATTAAAGAATTTTTTGAAAAGCATGATCATTTATGTTTTAAGCTTCAACATATTGGCAGATACGGCGGCGGATGGAAAATGCAAATATGTAATTCTACATTAGATCTTGGTTGTACTGAGCCTATTTATGAGCATATCATATTAGATTCTGATATTAATAATTCAAATGCAGATTTTGAAACTATGATAATGGCTCCGGTTATTAGCTGGTGGAATCAGTCTAGGACTATCAATAAGTACAAATATACAACTAAAAAAGAATAGGAGGAAAATAAAAATGAAAACATTTAAAATAATAATATTATTAATATGCTGTCATTTGATAGGCGATTATACATTCCAATCTGATTTTATAGCAAATAGAAAAGGAAAAAATTGGTATTATTTAATTGTGCATTGTGTACTATATTGCTTACCATTCCTCATTTTCTTTGATTTTACTTGGCAGATTTTGGTTATATTTATTACACATTTAATAATTGATGCCTTAAAGGATAGATATCACAAAATTAATTACGTTACCGACCAGGTACTACATTATATTGTAATGTTAGTTTATTTATTATAGGAGGTTAAGCATGATTAAATTAGAAAATGTGGTTCTGGCAAGTCCAGATCAGATGAAGTTTATTATTGAGGGCATGAGGAACCCTATGAATTCATGGGATAATAGTGACAGTAGTTGTGGAAAAGCAACAAGGGAGACTAATATTCAATGGTCTGATGACTATTTTATTGGAACTAATGATGCTAATCTTATGCAGCGTCTCTCAAATGCTGGTACAGACCATAGAAAGTTTATGAGGATGATGCCGGTGTATGTGAGAATTACAGCACCTTTATATTGGTGGAAAGAATTTGATACTTATAAGGTTGGTACGGTTGCTAATAGCTGTAGTACAATGCATAAGATTGCTGAGAAGGAGTTTACTAGAGAAGACTTTAGCGATGATCATTTAATAGATATTAACACAGCATTAACAAATCATATTACGATTAAAGAATACCCATATTTACGGGAATTAACTCCGATAGACATATTAAATGATACTATTTCTATGCTAAATAAGCTTAGAAAATTATATTTGATTTGGGATGAGGTCGACGACGAAGAAAAATCCATATTAGGTACTCACGGTTTTCTCACTAAAAAAGATATTTGGTGGCAGATGATACAGCTTCTTCCGAGCAGCTATAATCAGACTCGTAATGTCATGATGAATTATGAGACTCTGGTAAATATTTATAAGTCTCGTAAAGACCATAAGCTGGATGAATGGAGAGAATTCTGCCGATGGATTGAGAGTTTACCATATTCTGAATTGGTTACTGGAGGTACAGAATGAAAAAATGGTGTAAGTACATTTGGTACAGCTTAATTGTAACGATATGCGGTTTTATATTATCTTTTATCATAAAAGAGAGTGTATTGATTTGTGATATTTATGTAATGACGACTATTTTATTATTTTCTAAGGAGTGATATTTTGACAGTTACGGTAAAAGACTACTGGAAATCTCATGTCAGTTCTGTAATTTATGGATATTGCGTTTGCGGGCGAGAGGTACAGCACTCAGCTAAGAAGATCGATGAAAAGTGCCCATTATGCGGAGCAACTCTTGAGTGGGATTTATCAGATAAGAAATTATGGCATAACGGAAAGGAGAACAAAACAATATGACACATGATAAGTATGATACTGATATTTTAAAAACTCTAAAGTCTATAGACGAGAGTCTTAAAAAATTAGCTAATAATATACAGCTAGCTGTTACTGGAATTTCTAATATGAAAGATGGGATTTTATTATGTAGTAAATCGGAGGATAAAAAATGTTAGTAAGAATAATGTTTAGAATTGCGATGGTGATTGTATTATTCATATTTATTCCATCATTTTTTATTGGCTTTATATTATGGTGGGATTTTCTTTATGGATTATTTAGACCAAGTAAGGAATTAAAAAAAGCAAATAAATGTACTGAATGCAGGATAAGAGATTGTAATGATGCATTAGATGATGGCACTAATTTTATATGTGAACATAAAAGACTGGAGGAATAAAATAATGGCATTTAACGATATATTACTTATTATATTGTTTTTATTCATTGTATTTGTATATATCTATATCGTGGTTGTATCTGTTGTAGGAAGGATATGTATGCATTCTGAGTATAAAGCAAGAATAAAAAGCTACGGTTGATATTATTAAGATACACATGGAGAAAGGTAAGATATTAAACATTAGAGAAGTTTTTGATATATTAGATAATAAATGATAGAGGAGAAAAGTTATATGGGAAATACTTGTCATAGAAATTCGGAGGGATATTCAGACCCAACAGCTTATATAGCTATAAATAATGTAGAAAAAAAAAATGAAGTCAGAGTATCTGCTGAGGACGAAGATAGATTTCACAAGTTTCTGAATACTATATTCTCTTTGTGCGATTTATTTGGATTTCATATTGAGGAACGAATTGTAGTAAAAGACTCAAAAACTGGTAAGATTTGGAGGTAATTTTAAATGACATTAGAAGACATAAATTACGAACAATTTTTTAATGCGTGGGAAAAGTTCAAGGAAATGATTCTACAAATTTCAGAAAAACTCAAAGAGTTACTTGGTGATTTTTTAAAGATTTTTGGTAAGAAGGAACCTGTAAAGGTAAGAAAGTATCATCATTTCGAAGGCTTTTATATTTGTAGAGATTATACATATATTCCAATATTCCGCAGAAATATGCCATATCACAGAAGAAATTTTTAAGATTTGGAGGTGAATTTACAGGTGAATAAGCGTGGAAGACCGCCTAGAGACGACGGAGAAGTAAAAAATAAGCAGTATAGATTGCGTTTGTCGGACGGTGAGGAGTCTATTTTGGATGAATTATCGACTGAATATGGTATGCCAAAGGCTGAAATTCTGAGAAGAGGACTAAGAATGCAACATAATTTGCTGAGACATACTGGGTAAATTGATAAAAATTGGCTGAATTCGTGGATATCCATTTAATCATTTTTGGTCATTTTCTGCCCACTTTTGGGAAAATAAAAACGGGCAGAGACTGAAAAATTTGGGCAAAAGTGTGAAAAATATTTAATGGATATCCAACTTTGGTCAAAAATTTGGGTTTTCTGCCCACTTTTTAAAACGTTTTTGTCCATAAACTGAATGCCCGCAAACCCAGTATTTATGCGGGTTCTGAGTTCTTGGATATCCAACTTTGGTCCAAAACCCACTTTTTTTTCAACTTTAATGCGAAGAAAAAGTTTAATAAATATATATAATTAGCAAAAATTTTTGGGTTTTTGTCCAAGAAGGTAGTTCCAGCTCAAGAAGCGACTTTAAATTTAGTTTCAGCTATGGTATAATTTAAAAACAATTATATTGATATTTTGAATATGGAGGAGCAAGTGTTATGGGGTCTAATAATAAATCAAACAAAAACTATGCTGGCGTTCTTGGAGCAATAGGAGCTGTAGCAGGGTTAGTTCAAGCAGCAACCCCAATGGTAGAAAAAGCAATGGATAAATCTAAAGATACATCTGATAAAGCTGTCACTAAAGTTATAATTCCGGATTTATATCGTAAAGATTTTCCGATAGATTTGGAACAGGCAAAAACATTACTTTCTGATAGTGGATTAAAATATTCTGAAAGTAAGATGGTTATTAAAGATGCAGATAAGAAATATAAGGATTGTTTTGATTTCCAAGTTATTACTTCAAGTCCTAAGCAAGGTGCATCGGTAAATACAGGCACAACCGTATATTTAAAATACATAACTCAAGAAGTGATTGATGCCAGTATAAAAATTTTTGAGGATGAAGAGAATGTCAAAGCTGAGCGTAAGGAAAAGAAAGCGATAGAAAAACAAGAACGTAAAGAAAAACGAAAAGAAAAAGTTTCGGAAGTAGCAGATAAAGCAAAAAATACAATCAGTCACATATTTAAGAAAGGAGATTCTAAAGATGAGCAAGAATAGAAAGAAACGTAGCACTGCCGGATTAATTTTGGATTCTGACCATTTGTACAGGAGGTCTTTGGTTAATATGGATACTGATAAGGTATCTTAGAAATAACAGTTAAATATTTTTTGAGACAGAGATGCTTAATCGTATCTCTGTTTTTTTTACGGTCTTTTTT
>ERZ824480.2163-NODE-2163-length-15380-cov-3.225318_pt1 | contig 15380 bp, 26 predicted proteins | sample MGYA00519861_ERZ824480 | MGnify/ENA primary metagenome ERZ824480 (study PRJEB31778, sample SAMEA3449152) | human gut metagenome | biome: human gut; feature: human-associated habitat; material: faeces | place: United Kingdom | collected 2010/2012 ... | reverse complement strand
GAATTCCAATACTTTATGATACGTTACTCGATTCTCAAAGACCTCTCGATGATGAGCATGCATAGTCTGGTATGTATCATCATAATCTATCATTGATCAACAAATTCAGTACTACAATCTAACACTCCAAATACAAGAAGATAATTTTTATCACTGAGAGCGCAATTGATGAAATTGCGAGAACCTATCTGAACTACACGTAAAATCATTGATTTGATACTACTTAGTGACATGATAGCTTTTGCGAGGTCATGAACGGAAGACAAGTCTTCCATATCGATGTAGTCTTGAGCGTATGAAAGAAGAGTATGAAGGTATTCTCCATCCTAATGATGATAAATTGAACAAATATATACGTTTTGGATGAGAGTTGTTACTAGAGGCACGAATTGATTTGGTTGGGCATTATACATCATGGACACAATTGCTGGAAATGTAGCCATTGATACACTGGGAAGTTCCAGTGGAGAATCACCACCAGCATCTTCATCAAAAGCAAGGAGCGAGGCAGATTCTAGTTTACTAAGAGTTCGAAAGGTGATTACCATTGGATACCATATGACTATTGCAGTATTCACTGATTTGAGCACTAAAATCAATTTCATTCCCAATCTTTACAAAACCAGATCACGATATTCGGAGGTAAGAAAACTGAGAGCATATTCACGATGAATTTCATCTGTCCACTGAATTAGACATTCTGTACATGATACAACACAAACTTTCTTTACTGTCACTCTCCTGATACTTAAGACATGGATTGATCGGAATTGAGTGTAAAATATCGGATTCGTCCTCTGGATCATGCATCTCAATATGTTTCTCGTTTGTATTCTAGTCGGTCATCACCTGTATCTTCCACCTGCATTATCTGTATTCATCTGAACGATTCCAACGCAATCAGCTCTCCAGTCTCCATTCTCCATAAGGGAATAGAGTTTTGCTAACCGCTCGTCTTTCTTCTCAGCCATTTCTCTTGTAGTAGTGAGAAGCCTTTTTGATTTTGAGATTATTGTGTCAAAATACCCCCGATTTCTCATGCCACTTCTGGCGGGAATGGAGTTCGGTTTGAAAAACATTTGAAAACAAACAAAGGGTCTTAATAAAACACTAGCAATCACATATAAAACATAAGAAGACGTATAAATGACAGCTGTACTTCGCTATTCAACTTGAGGTACACTTTCTTTCTCTTCTGTTCTTTTCACTTCTCCAGCCGGCGCCGTTTCATTCTCCTTCTTTCCGTGTTCTTCATTTCCTTTCTCCTTATTGCCAGAATGTGTCTTATTCCCACTCGGTTTCAATGAATTAAACATTCGTTTCATTGGAGCCATTACCCCTACTCAATCACCCTCAAACAGTAGTCTCACTCTGATCAATCTCCCATTTCGTCTTCTTACTGTTTCCAGCACCCTCTCCATCTGGAATAGCATCTCCTCCAACTTCCTCCTTTTCAGTTTTCATTTCTGGGCCACTGGTCACAGATTCTTCAGGATCCATTCCTTCTTTCTTTCCCTTTCCCATGGGTAGGAACTTATTAAACTTCGATTCCTTCTTCTCCTTCTTCTTTTCGTCTTCTGTTTTTCGGTTCCACACGCCCAAAAGTCGCGCACTCATACTCACTCCCTTCTTCTCTTCTGTTACTTCTGTTGCTAACTCTGGCTTCATGATACCCTCGCCATCTTGTTCCTGGGCGGGTAGAGAGAGATCCTTCGACGATCTGTTCCTAAACAACGTTGTGAAATCTTCTGTGAAATCGATCGGAATCACGGGAGTTTCATCTTCTTGACTCACTTTAAATTCCTTCTGTTCTAGCAGTTCTGATTGTTCTTGATGCTCTTCCAGTTCTTGTGGTTCTCCAGCTGGTTCCGAGGGCGAGACCATGAGATCTGAGGTTTGGGTGACAGAACGACTGTGGGACTTATTATAAACCACACTGTTACTGTCACTATCTTCTTCTCCAGAGACCAGTGATCGACTGCTCAGCGAAAGTAGACTGTTCCCAACTACCACTGAGGGAGACTGCTTGTCTTTCAACTCTTGGATTTCAGGTGTCGTCCTAACACACACACTCCCTTCCCGACTTCGTTTCTCTGTTATTTCCTCATCACTCAATAATTCTGTGACAGGAGTTTCCAAAGCATCTTCCATTACCAATTTCTGTAATTCCAAATGTCGAAGAGTTTTCTTCAAATCTGCTTCTGCTTCTATCATTCATTCATTCCGATAATACTTACTCTCATCATTATAAAAGTCTTCCACAGAAGCCAACTTCTCCACACTCTTGGGAGTTTCAATGACATTCTCACTATCAGATTCTACCGTGATTTGACCCGGATCTATCTCTTATTCTCTGAAAGTACTATCACTTGGTTTCATGGTATCGTATGTCTTTGGTTCTTGAACACGTGTCCGGTTCGCCTTCTTTGCCGCCTTTGCTGCTGCCTTTGCTGCTGCCTCCTCTTCTGCCTTCCGTCTCTCTTCTTCCATCTGCCGTTCATATTCTCTTCGTGCTTCTAAGAAGGCTTCATAGGTTGATGTCTGGATATCACATCCCATCATCATTCCTACGGACACATATTCAGCCAATGCCACATCAGACTGATGAAGTGATTGCAATGTGCTAATGATCTGAGACTGTAGTTGAGCGAGACGAAGAATGAAGAAAGGTTCAGTTAGAAAGAGATAGATAGACTATGATAATCATGACCAAGACTCACACTGTACATGCAAACCGAATTTCTCAAGGAAGGAAGACTCGACCAATCGAATTAAACGACGATGTCCCTGATAAAACTCACCCACTAAGGTGCCAAACGAATGAGAATCTGCTGGAATCGAACAAGATGGATTTGGTTCCGAGTGAGGAGAATCCAGAGTGGAAATCGAACTACACTGCTCAATTAATGATTTTAGTTCCTCTGAAGTGATCTTCCATTTATCCGGTTCATCTCTAAACTAAAGTATTCACTTGAATTCAAACCTGAAGTTGGCAACAACAAGAATTGGAATATGCGTTGGAATATTTACAATATTCGTTTTGAAGTATTCAATCGACTCCAACTACAATATTAGCTTCCCCACCAACCATCAACATTTCGAGGATCCACAATAAAGATACAAGCATGACAACCTTGATATATACTAATGTTTCCCCCACTTATGTCATCTGTACATAACCATCTCCACCTCAATGCTACCGAAAACATAACTTCCACTCTGAACACCGCCTTTCTTAGCCATTTCTAGAAGTCTACGAAAACAAATACCTCTCACCAGTAATGGTCTCCACTGATACCTGATCCTTTTTACCTTCACTTGACTTGTCCATTACATCCCAAATCTCAATCTACATAAATTATGGCTTCAACCTAAACAATCTCACCTTAACTCGATCCTTCGTTGTTGGATTGGTCCAGAAAACGTGTGTGGTGTTGATTTCTTGTGACGGAACGTATTTTTCTGGACATGGTTTTCCCTGAAAGACATCAAAGAGACTTGTTTTCCCGACTCCTTTCATTCCTCGAAAAACAATCTTCACTACACAATAAAAACAACAATCCGAAAAGGACTTACTGTTGTGCATCTCAATCTTCTGAGAACTTCCAAATCCAAAGAATCCACCTCGCTTTTTCATAAAGTCATCTCCAAGGGGTTTGCTTATATCGCTTCCCATGATAACTTAAAGAAAAGTGGCGAAGACATCTATCCCAAAAGATGTATATCTATTTATTTATGTAGAATATAGTCTAAAAATGGCTTTGGAAGCATACAACAGTCGGATACTCATTCCTGGTATTCGGTTGCTCTTTAACTAAATCATTCTATGAACGCTTGTGAAACAGATTCGCATTTCATTCTTGAGATGATGTGTCGTATCAACAGAGAAATGGAAAACAGTGCAGAGTCAACTCGGATTCATGGTAATTTAGATATCCAAAGGATTGATCCATGTATATCCATTATTCAAGGAGAGAACTGAACGTATTCCTATATAGATGGGGTACAAATTGAGTCCCTTGTCCTTTGCTGAACACATGCCATATCAAATCTGAACCCCCTGGATAGATTGTCGTTCACATTATTCCTTTTTTCATCGTATGTAGTTGATGCCTTGGCATCATTTTATGTCAATGAACTATAAATGTCACTAACTTTGTTTTAGAAGTAAAAGAAGAATGATTAGCGCACTGCTATTGATTGATGCCAAGGGAAAGAATATTGTGTCTCGTTATTATCGGTAGGATGTTAAGAATGGATTGTTGATAAGATAGAGGAGATGTAACGAGAGAAAGTGCTGATGCTTTCTGTACCAATGTGATTGCAAAGAAGGATACAGGTAGCAAGCCTCCAATTACGTATATTGATGGAACCACGTTCATTTATGTTCGTAACTCTGACCACTACATTGTTGCGGTAACTAAGAAGAATGCTTCTCCTGGTAAGTATTGAATGGTGGAGAGGTGATGGAGTAGGTTTGATCTTCCACTTCTTGTTCCATTTGGTGAAGATGTTCAAGAGTTACTTTGGAGCTGATTACAAGGCTGTATGGATAGGAATGGATGGAGATAATGATTAGGATAATCTACGTGACAAGTTCTCTGTGGTATATGAGATTTTCGATGGTAGAGTTGGTGTGTGTAGTTGATAGATAGAGGTGCTGGACTATGGATATCCCCAGAACAGTGATATTACGCTGATGAAGTCTCTGATTCGTCTGGGTAAGGCAACAGAGGAAGTGACAGAGGATGAGAGCACGATTACTTCTCAGATCACAGGAGCCATTGATTGGCGTCGTGAGGGTATCACGTACCGTAAGAACGAGATCTTCATCGACACACTGGAGAGTGTGAATCTGTTGATCTCCCAGACGGGTGCGGTGCTGCGTAGCGAGGTGATTGGTAAGATTGTGATGAAGTCGTATCTGACGGGTATGCCTGAGTGCCGATTCGGTCTGAACGATAAACTGCTGATCTCGAATGAGAAGAAGGCAAAGGGTGTGCGTCGTGGAAAGGGAACTGGTGTGGAGATTGATGATTGCTCCTTCCACCGTTGTGTGCGTCTGGGTCGCTTCGACCAGGATCGTACGATCACCTTCATTCCTCCTGATGGTGAGTTCGAGTTGATGAAGTATCGTGTGACAGAGAATATCAACCTGCCATTCCGAATCCTGCCAGTGTATGAGGAGATCAGTGGAACGACTCTGAAGATCAACATCAAGCTGATTGCGAACTTCAGCAAGCAGGTGGCTGCACAGAATGTGGAGTTGAAGATCCCTGTGCCACCTAACACAGCCAATGTGATGCCAAAGGTGGCTTCGGGTACAGCCACCTACAACTCGGCTGATCAGACCATCGACTGGGTACTGCGTAAGCTGACTGGAGGCATGGAAGTCACTTTCTCAGGTATGTGTGTGAGAGTGAGGATTGAGTCGTAGCGGAAGTGAAGATGCTGAAGATGACTCAGGAGAAGGTGTGGATCAAGCCGCCAATCAATGTGATCTTTGCTGTTCCTTCCTTCACCTCCTCTGGTCTTCATGTGCGTTTCTTAAAGGTGTACGAGAAGTCTTCCTATCAAACCACCAAGTGGGTGCGTTACATGACCCGTTCTGGAGATTATCAGATTCGTCTGTAAGATTGCGTTTTTGCTTTTGGTACTCGTTATCGCATCAGATGTGTTTGTTGAAAGGCTTGATTCATACTAGACGAGTCTTGGAACGTTGCAGAATTTTCCAGAATTCTGCCGTGTTCTAGAAAGATCGAGATATCACTCCACTATTTGTTTATTTGTAAGATTCCTTATGGAAGTTGAACATACAACGGAAGTAGCTATTGATACTGATAAGATTACGAAGGAAGAGAAAGAATCGATTACGCCTTCAAGCTTCCCGATCAATATCAAATGTATCAATTCCGATGGAACGATCAATGGACTGGATAATATCCGTATTGAAGTCAAGAGAACGGATCTCATCGCTGCGGTCAAGCAGAAATATATCGACACTGGAAAGTGCACTTCGCCAGACTACATTGTTTTCCAGTATAATGGAAAGGAGCTAAGTGATGATACAACTGTCATGGAGAATGATCTTCGCGAAGACTGTACTGTTTTCCACCAGTACTCGAACATTAATCCCTTCTCGAAGGTCAATTATGGAGAATTAGCAAAGAGAATCCATGATGAAGCTCTAGCGAAGAAGTAAGTGACGTTATTGATTCTAATTTGTAGAGATTATCATCATGCAGGTTTCGATCCAGTTTATGGCGTTTGGGATCGACAGTGGAACAAAGGAACCGAATGGGAAACATATCCTACTGTGATGGTCCCTGATCAAGAGGAGATGAAGAAAAAAGCTGCTATTATTCCAAAACAAGCTCCTTTCAACCCTAATCATCGAGAATATCCAGATCGCGTTTTCAAGTCTATGTTCGTGTCTGTAGTCGGTGGTTTTATCTTCGAAGTGATGCATCGTATGGAAGGCAAATGGAGTGGAAACAGTGTGGTGGCAAGTGATGATCCAACCCTCAACCCACCTGTGACAACCTGTGACTTGCGATTTGACTCCCATGGATACTGGATTGAGAACCGTTCATCAGTGGATGAAACTGGACTGGTTGCAACAAGGTCAATTCGTTACACTCCTATTGGAAATGGCAAGTTGCGAGTCGATATGAGTGATGGAATGTATCAGGAGTGCAAGATTGAAATGGTGGAGGCTTCACCGTATCTTCTCATCACTACAGCTGTGGATTCTCGAACGGGAAAGCCACTGCTGGTGGAAACAGTTACAATAATGGACAGCAGTTCTCGTGTGCGAACAATTCAGGATTTCTCAGCTTCCGGAAGAATGACAGATGTATTTGTAATGAATGAAACTAGGATTATTGATCCATCTGCTTCAGCGCTAGCTCCGTATGAAACAGATAAGAAAACAGAGAGTATTTAAAGTACTATGAGTTGTTTGTGGTAATTAATGATCACTACGACATGCACGAACTATCGACGATTCATAGAAATCGGATTCGATTTTCATTCAATTGATTATCTGCTTTATAGTTCAATGTCCGGAATTGAGTACTTCTCCTTTTCTGCTTCCCTCACTTCCTAGCGAGTCCTTCCAACAAGCTCTGATGCAGGAGCAACAGAGAGCAATGGTGATGGTAGATCGATTGGTAGGAGGTTTATTGGTGTAGGAGGCTGTACGCAAGATTACCAATGTTGCCTTTGATAAGTGTGTTCAGAAGCCTGAAGGCTCACTGACATCTCGTCAAGCTACGTGTATTGCTCAAACGACGACATCGTACTTGGAATCAAGGTGAGTTCTGAATTTGGTTCTGATTGGTAGTTCCTTTATCGCGAATAAGATGATGAGCAGAAACTAAGGGGAATTGTATTTGGTTTGTTTGTTCAATTCACAGAACGGATGTCATTTCAGAGCTTTCCATCAACTGATAGATACAAAAAGAAAGTTCACAATCATCTTCCCAAGATGCAGTTTGACTTGGATGGGCTGTCCGTTTTGTTCCCGTATTGTTCCTCTTTCCACTCTGATGATATAGATATCCAAGTATCTACCCAGAACAGTATGAGTACATGTTGGAGTTGAAACAGATTCTGGAGACAAAGGAACGGAAAGGACATGCCCTTCTGGAGATGCCAACAGGAACTGGAAAGACGATGTGTATTCTAGCCGTGTATCTGAGTTTGAAGGATATTTATCCAAATTTGGGTACTTATTGAATGAAGTATAATCATTGGATTAGGGAAATTAATCTATTGTACTCGAACGATTACTGAACTGAACCAATGTATGGACGAGTTGAAGACAATCACAAAATATCGAAAAGAAGTTTTAGGAATACAATATCGTCCAGTTTCCGGAATTTGTCTCAGCAGTCGAAGGAACTTGTGTATACATCCGAAAATTAACAAACAAGATACTCATGTGAAAGTTGACATATCCAAATCGTTGATAAAAGGAGGTTCCTTCACATCAAGATGAGTGTCATCGACTGCGGATGATCTCTGATAGGAGACAGAAGCAGCAGTATTATCCAGGAGATATTGAGGATGCGGGGTGTTGTTATTACGAGACATTATTGTCAAATGTGAATAATTTGTCTCTTCCAGACGATATGTACTATACGGAGATGTATATCAGGTGTAGTTGTTCTCTGAGTGATGTTTGTGGAATGGGTTCTCAGACGAATCTATGTCCATACTACTATGCACGAGCTATGATTACAAAAGCAGATATTATTACAATGAACTATCAATATGTGTTGGATCCTCAAATCAGCAATCTTATTCTTCCGTATCTCAATAACAGCAACAACATTATTATCTTTGATGAAGGACACAATATCGAGAATGTCGTTTGTGAGGACCATAGTATTCTCATCACTGCCTCTCATCTTAAGCAGAGTTATTCCATTCTAACAGAGTTCTTGTTTGAATCTGGATTTCATGATTAGATTATCAAATCAGTTGCAATCCTTCCAACAACAGAAACAACAGCAACTTGAAGAAGTCTTTCAGCGGATGCAACTTTCATTCCGAGAAGAACGACTTCATCAGGAGGATTGTGCTCCACCAGTTCTTGCTCTGGATTCTGCCAAACAGTTGGTCGATGGCCCTTATGTCTTGGCAGAGAGCTTTCTGCCACTTCTCAAATTGGTTGTGATGTCTATGCAAAACTGGTTAGAAACAAAAGAGAACAAAGAATTCACAATGAATGAATTACGATTGATGCTGTTTGAAGTTGATCTTTTTTTTTGTGAAATTACGCGTAGAATTGTGTAGTGGATTGCAACACTCTTCGAATGTTCCATTCCCGATTTCAGTGTATTCTCGCCACCTTCGAACAAATCGACCCAGTTCATTCGTCTCGAGCTGCTTGTGAACCTCTCTTGCGTGTAATCAACTTCTGTACTCTTGTGGGGCTGTATGATAATGGTTTCATGACTATCATCGAACCACCGTTCATTTCACGGCAGAATCCTTCAAGTCTCATCTCATCACAGTGTACTCTCAAGATGATTTGTTGTGATGCCTCAATCGGAATGAAGCCATTGTTCTCCCTCTTCAAACATGTTATCTTCACAAGTGGAACTCTGTCTCCTTTAGATCTCTACCCAAAGTTGCTTGGATTTCAGCCAATGGTGGCTCGTTCTATCTGTGTGGATGCAAATCCACGTCTGTTGCCTGTAGTTGTCACACGTGGAAATGATCAAGTTGGAGAGAATGAATGTACTCAGGAGTAGTCACCCATGCTAATTGAAGGAGCTTCACTCGTGGAGGATAAGGATAAGAACAATGTGTTGACAAGTAAATATTCTCTTCGGAATAATCGATTCATGACTGTAAAATATGGTAGAAATTAGGGTTATATTTGTCATTTAGGAAGTCTGCTTGTTGAATTGAGTAAAGTGGTTCCAGATGGCATAATCTGTTTCTTCACGAGTTATTCACATATATCCTAATGAAATAAGAAGGAGAGTTCCTTAATCCCAATTAGAATATTATTTGACTGAATGGAATGAAACTTCGGTGATTCGTGATCTGTTCAATCAGAAGTTGGTATTTATTGAGAGTCGAGACATCGCTGAGAGCAATATTGCAGTCCATAATTATCGTAAGGCATGTGATGAAGGAAAAGGAGCCATTCTATTGTGTGTAGTTCGAGGTCACATATCAGAAGGAGTTCACTTTAATGATCATTATGGTCGTTGTTGTGTGATGATGGGAGTACCATTCCAGTAGATATAAGTAATAAGAATAAGAGATAGGAATGCATATGATAAACCTCTTAAATTGAAGCAGGAATTCATTCGGAACGAATATGATGTGGATGAAGATGATTACTATGTGTATGATGCCATTCGACAAGTAGAATAGAGACCTAATCATTATTACAATAGACAGCTCAATGTATTGGTAGAACAATTCGAAATAAGATGGATTATTCGTTTGTAGTCCTTGCTGATAACCGTTTTAGTTTTACTGATAATCAGAATAAGCTTCCAGAATGGATTCATCGTGTATGATAAGAAGAATCAAGTTATCCATAGAGATTACTTCCTGAGCATAACAAACTCTCAGTGAGTATGGCTGCAACAACAGCGAGAGTGTTTTATAAAGAAATGGCTCAAGATAAAGAAGAATTGAAGCCTAGATTATTAACCAGTGATAACTTACTTCAGTACATTCTAACTCGAGACATTTGATGTGTTTATTATACAAACATGATATGATACATCTGATTCACTAGTTATGCATTTGGCTAAACGATTTAACATCACCTCGTATTGTCTTCTCATTCATCACCTCCTTCTTCCTCTTCATCAGTTAACTCTTCTCGTTCCACATCTTCATTCACTCGCTGTCGCTTATTTGCTTTCGATTCGTCGTTACTTGAAACTTCTTCATCTAACAACACATCTTTTTCAAATATATCATCGGATTCCCGTGATACAGGATTGATTTGATATCCCTCTATAGTATATTAGGTACCATATATTCATACGTGGCCTAATATTCACATACTTCTTCAGAATTGGTTGCTACTTCTCATTTCATTCTTCAGTTCCTACTTGAATGGTAGTTCGAACAGGTGTAATTAAAAAGAACGGAATTTCGTCACTTTGGGTAGTATTCAGCATCATAGCGACATTATTGAAATAACGGTTGAGCCAATAATACTTCAACGAAATCTCATTGTAGAAGTAGAAATACAAACGTTGAAGTACTTGCCAACTTGTGACTATTCATCATGCTCCAAGCTTATTCCTACCATGAGTTAAAATTAATTGACAGATCCGTGTATACACAGAAGGATCCCATTTTTTGAATTCCGAATAAATTGAGAAATATCGTTTATGGATATTCATTCGTTGATTCTTACTATTCCGCTGATTCTTTGAACGATTTCTCAACTGCTGAGTATCCTTTGTCCCAAGAAGTGTCTCGTGGATTCTGGTATAATCCTCGCCCAACAATAATCTGATAGTTACCCCACCTTCAATCTTACATTCCCATAGCCAACAGCGTATCCTCTGAAGGTGTGAACTGTAAGCGTCCAGAAGACCCATATCCACCACAAGTATTGGCAGGTGATATCTCCGGTTTAAGCTTTGGTTCAAATGTGGATTGCAGTGTTGCCATCACATTCTGATAGACAGGATGCTTCTCATATCTACGATCAATATGCCAGTCCTACACTACGCGCTCCGTTTGGACTTTGGGAGATAGTGTATGAATGGTGAGAGTGATGGTATATTTGTACAGAGAGAGTCGATCAAGTCACACACTTTTGCAACAGCTTCAAAATCCACGACTGCAGCCACAGTTGCAGGAAGCTTCGTCGCATACGTTGCCTGTGTATTAAAGATCTTGAGAGTGGAAATCTGTTGAAGAATGGAAGAACCGGCAGACGGGGCGGGGGGAGTTGAAGTAGCAGTAGAGGGAGACTTGAGCATGGAGAGAATGTCTCGAATCACGGGAAGGTAAGAATGATAAGTGGAATCGATGGAACACAGCAAATAGAGTTGAATAATTAGCTGAGCACAACACATGAACTGGGTCTTGAGAACAATTCTTTGCATCTACAGTCAGAACAGGATCGGATCTTTACAGAGTTCAAATTGATTTGCTGTGGAACCATACAGGGAGTTACAGTTGGAAGGGAATCTCGAGAACGAATGGGTACTTTCGGTTGAGAAACAAATGCATCCTAGGTCTAAGAATACAGATAAATTCGTACAAATTTGACTTCATCAATCTCTCTCTGAGAAATTCGACGTTTGTAAGACTATCGTGAAGACATCGAACCATGAATACTTTATCTTCTTCAATGACAGGAGGGACAAATTCTTCATCCGAAGAGTCCATTGTAGACTCTCGATCATGCTCCCCAAACAAGACACCTTGAACAAATTGACGATATCTACAGAAATACAAAATAGAAACGACTACTCTTCCTTTTCCTCAAGAAAGGGATCATTCTTCTTGTTTTGAACACGATCAAACAGAATCTCTGGCTCAATCTGTTGATTGTCTCCTCGATGTGCTCTTGTTCGTTCTGCTATTGGACCTAGATAATAAACGATGATTTGTCACTTCCCACTTGTTTCGGTATTCACAACATTGTAAATATTTTCAGGAAGTGGAATAATCTCCGGAACGAGCTCTAGAATCTAGGTTAGAAAGAACAATTAGAATCACATAACGATCGCCGTCTTTATCCTGGTCAACATCTTCATTCGGCGGAGTATACTCAGCATCGTCATCCGAACTAGAAAACCCGTAGACTCCCATGGATTTGAGTAATCTCGCAAAAAGGGGCTGCGAATATTATCTCGATTTTTGTAACAAGACGGAATCGCATCTTATATGCAGACATCGATCGAATTCACTATTGAATATCCACTGTCCCAGGGTAGGGATGTGTATGGGGTATGATCGATAGAAGAATTGGGAATGACTTTAGAGTCGTTGGGTCGATTTGTGATTGTGAGTCAATCGTCAGCTCAAAGTGAGCAATATGGAGTTCGATATCAAGATCGTATTATCTCAGTCAATGGTATATCCTGTACAAATAAATCTCCTGGTAGCATTGTGAGTCTAATTCAACGGTAACATTTGTATGGCGTGAATGAATCCTAGTTTTTCGGGTAGAGGATTGATCATCACATTCAAGCGCTCATTTAAACCATATTCTATGGCGGTAACGGGAGCGGTAAAACAACGCTGTTGAACATCATTGCAGAACGATTGTATCTTTTATGAAGGTCACTTCCTATTCAGACTGGGGTTCAATACATCACAACCCTTTTCAGACAAGTAGAGAAATGTTAATAAAATGAATCGAAGAGCCATCCGTATCGTTCGTATCACAGGTCCCTTACTTCAGTATGCTGAGAGTTGATATTGGATTTTGGATTTATTGATAGAATTTCAACTTATTCCGTTTGGCATTGCCATTGTCTGGTACAATTCTGCCAATACAAACAATATCCCTTATGAATATCAGCCTGCTGGAGCTCAGAACCTCCTTCCGTGCCTATTGGATGTGCGTCCAGGCACTAATGGATTCTTTATCATCCATTTCCAGTGTTCTCGTAACATTCTAATCACAGTTGAAATGATTCCTTCTGTTAATTGTAGAGTCAGGAGAAAGAGCGACTTCTTGAGTTCATCGAGGCTTTATCACATATTTGCCACCGTGATGTGACTCACTTGATCAAAGCCATTAGTGTCACAAATCCCAATGAAATCTCTACGGCTGTAGCGCAGCCTAAGAAGGAAGGAGAGGAAGAGATTCAGCAGAGTAACCTTGTTTGGACTCGTTAATCATAGCTCTTGATTTTGGTGAGGAAGAAACTCGAATGACAAATCGTAATCTGCGATCTACATGTAGGCATGAGGATGGAGATGGAGAATAGTAAATATACCTTATCCATTGAAATTAATGGAATATGTTCAACATCTCTATGATGGTCAATTGTCGCTAGGTCTCTATGGAATCAAATCAAATTGTAATAGTGCTTGTGGAGTGTTAGTGATAGTAAAATCGTTATTAGCTATTGGATTCCATCCTGAACAAATCAGTCATTCTCTCATCGCTCTGTTTATCAATTGCAAACAATATGTTCCTGAATCAAATTGGGATGAAAGTATCCAAACGAACATTCAGGGGATTATTGTTGAAATTGCGAAACATAATGCTGAATACAGTACTTCTATGCTTTCTCTCTCATCTAGTTCGCACCTCTTCTGCTCATCCTTCTGGTTTCTGCGTGTTTCATGCAGGAGATCCTGAAGTCTGTGGGACCTATTTGGCCACACGAGAATCCTTTGGCGATATTCCCGTGTTTGTATCATCAAATGGATGTCGTCTGTTCCGTCAGGTACTCATCAAGAATAAGTGTGATCTAGATTCATATGGGCCGTAGTACATGGATTCTCCAGAAGAAGGATACAAATGTGGCTGCTTATTACATCCACTCTACGGATGTGATTCCACCTCGCTTCAATTGGAGTACGGGAAGTGCACAAGCTCCTGGTAGGAATAGAGTGTGTATTAGAGCTAGTTCGCATCATTCAGGCTATCACACATGCAGTATAAACTAATTCTATGCATAATGTTTGTTGAAAGAACAAACAATTCAAATACAACTGTTAAACTGATAGCTATCCCTCATCATCTCTCTACACTCTTACAATGACAAATAACCCAGTTCGTCAACTTCCGCATAAGCACCACGGTTTCCAACATATCCACAATAATTCGGAGCCGAAAACACTGTAATCACCTTATGTTTGTGGCATTGCCTATATCCCTTCTCATGAATTTCAATCGATGTACCTACTTCCATCACCCATTCATGACCTCGAACAATGTGTTTCAAGGAATTGTCAAGAAGAAACTGCTCCGAAGCATCCACTCCATACACTTGACTGATTCCACGACTAGAAGGATTCCATCCCTTCTGTTCAGAAGGATCCGACCAGAGCAAATCGCAATACAAACCTTCTTGTTGTTAAGATAACAGATCCACAAAAAGTAAGGATATCAATGGAATCTCCTGAAATCGATTTAGTGCGTTGATCTCCTCAACTTTCTTCAAAAGCGGACTGATTCCAGCATGAACCGCAAAAATAGTATCATTAACAATAGCACACAGAGGTAGACAATCGCATGCTTCCATGAAATCCTTCCAAACACAATCATTGTTGTAATACTTGGCACATTGCTGATAGAACCCGAATCTAACACTCAAACAAGTGCTCTATATCGTTACGACATGGACAAGAAACGGCTTTCATGGTTCCCGCGAAGTAAAACAATGCGCTCAGGAAAGCGCACCTTGAGAGAAAAGAGCAAAATTAAACATTCAATCTAGACCAATCATATCAATCCTAAAGATCAACGGAATAAGCACCACGATCAACGTAATCTCCCAGGAACAAGTAATTCGTATCAGGAACGGTTCCACCAATCCGAAACAATTCTACCAAGTCGAAAAATTGGCCATGAATGTCTCCACATATAGTACAAGGCGAATGGATTTGGACTACATTTGTTTCCTTTCGAAGTATCTCAGAAACCTTAGAATAAGACCCAGACGAATGGAAATACTTGTCTACATAAACAATGAATCTCCTCGATTGAGAAAGGAGAACCATTGTATGCTTTCTCTAACCAACTATTCTCAGTGGAATATAGCGAGTTACCACTACTATCCATCAAGTGCACTATTGTTTGAAGAAACACAATTAGCAATAATACTACACTAATTCTGATTTGGATCGTCAATAGAAAAAGGAAACCATCCACCCATATCTTCAGTTGAAGGATCCTTATACTCCATTGTCTTGTC
>ERZ824480.2161-NODE-2161-length-15386-cov-3.746396_pt1 | contig 15386 bp, 5 predicted proteins | sample MGYA00519861_ERZ824480 | MGnify/ENA primary metagenome ERZ824480 (study PRJEB31778, sample SAMEA3449152) | human gut metagenome | biome: human gut; feature: human-associated habitat; material: faeces | place: United Kingdom | collected 2010/2012 ... | reverse complement strand
GGCATCATAACATTCTTGCGGATATTCTTCTCATATGGTTTATCTTCTATTTCTTGTTCAGGTGCTTGTCATCATGGTTTTATTTGTCCTTCTGGTTCTTCCTCTTCATTTTCTATTGATTGTGGTAATGCTACTGTTTATTGTCCTACTGGATCATCGTATCCACTTTTTGTTGATGATGGTTACTATTCTGGTCCTCTTTATGTTGATGAGAAGAATCGCTTCCAACAATGGATTTGTCCTATTGGTTCGTATTGTGTTAATGGATCGTTGTATTCTTGTCCTCCTGGTGTTTATGGTCTTGTTGAAGGCCTCTCCTCTTCCTCTTGTTCTGGTGTTTGTCCTCCTGGTTTCTATTGTCCTGAAGGATCTACAGATTATTCAAATCATCCTTGTGGTAGTGTTGATGTATATTGTCCTGAAGGAAGTGACTCTCCAATTCCGGTTCCTGATGGCTTCATTTCTGGGCCATTATCAGTTAATGTAACAAATCGTTATGAGATTGTTGCTTGTCCTCCTGGCCATTATTGTGTTTCTGGTAACATGGAAGAATGTCCTCCTGGAACCTATGGAAACATTACTGGCTTATCTTCATCAACATGTTCTGGATTATGCCCTCTTGGTTATTACTGTCCAACTGGTACTGTCTCTTTCGAGGATTATCCCTGCTCCAATGGTTATTATGGATCTGAGTTTGGTCTCTGGAATAACACATGTAGTGGTGTTTGTTCGCCTGGTTACTTCTGTCCTCCATCAAGTACGAATTCAACTTCGATTCGTTGTGGTGGTGCTCATGTGTATTGTCCTTCTGGTTCTGATCGTCCTCTTCCTGTTCCTTTTGGTTGGTGTTCTGGTCCTACTGACTCTGATCCTTCAACTCGAAGTGAAATCTTCTTCCCCGATTCTCATCATCTCTGTATGAATGGAACGTATCCTTTCTCTATATCATCAATTCTAGGTTATATGAACGAGTATCTTTTATCGATGACAAGAATCAATCGCTTTGTTCTGATGGATACATCAATGTTCATCTCAACAATCACCTTACTGATTATGTAACTCTTATTCCATTCATCTCCTCTATTCCTGAGTCATCAGATTTGACTATATCAACTCCAATTATTAGATACATCTATGCCTCTAAATCCATTCTATTCGATTTGACTGCTAGTGCCACAATGGAAGTAGAGTTTCAGTTTGTATTTGACTTACAGCTTCTTCAATCGCATTCTCCTTTCCTATTCAATATCACTGCTCAGAATGAAGTATCTTCTCTTGTCTGTGAGGTTAGAGTCTATTATTTAGAATTGAATCATCCTCCTGTTATCGCTGATGCCACTTTTCAACTTCCTCTTTATGCTGAGAACAATACTGTCATAGGAACAGTATTTGCTCTTGATCCTGATGAGAATCAAGTATTATCATTCTCTATTCTTCGTTTGATTTCTATTGGAGAATCACTAGTAGAAGAATCCTCCACTCTAAGTAGTCTAGCTACCAATCCTCACTTCGTTATTGATCCTCTATTTGGTACTCTCAGTTTCATCAATCCTGATCTATTCAATCAGTTTGTTGATAGGATTCTCCTTCATATTATGGTAATTGATAATGGTTCTCCTTCATTGAATGACACGTAATCATTGATCATTCATTTCATTCTAGAGCTATTGCCACTATTCTTCTGTCTCAACCTCAGCGTATTCCATTATGGACTCTTTCTGTGAAGAATTGCTCATTTGATGAACATCTTCCACCTCATTCTTGTGTTGATTCTGTTATTGAAGTATTGGATCCACGACTTGGTCCTATTCAATTCTTCTCTGGTGACTCTTCTCCCATTACATAATGCATAGACAATAACCTCTTTATCATTGAGAATAATGGAACCCTTTGTACTCAACAGTCTTTGGAGTATGAGTCTCAGAATTCTTATGAGATCCAAATCATTGCTCGATTACTCAATTCAACAGTTTCAACTCTTCTACCTCTTCATGTTTCAGTCCGAGACATATCCTTTACACAAGATTGATTGTATTCCTTCACTTCAGATGAATGAACCGCCTTTGATTCTCACAGAAGCTATCTCTCTTACTATGGACACAAATCCTTCTTCGTGGTCATTCTCTGTTATTATTGAGGATCTTGTCATGGTTTTTGAGTCTTTTCATACATAGGATAGGGGACAGAACCATACATTCTCAATGAGTATGATTGATTCGATTGGATACAATCCTTTCCATATCAATCATTCTGGTATCATCACGCTTGTCTCTTCATTGATATCTGCTTCAGTATATCGAATGAATGTGACTGTCTGTGACATATCCTTTCATTTCTATCCAAGTATTCCCTTAACTCTTCACTCAGGAATTCCTATTCTATGTTCATCTCGTATTATTCCCATCACAGTTCTTTCTGTCTTTAGTAATCCACTCTGTTATCCTGAATACATCAGTGTATCTGAGCATTCACCTGTTAATACTTTCATTGGTGTCTATTCAGCTGAGGATCTTGATGGTAGTATTTTGCACTATTCTATCGAATCCAATGACTTTGTTGCAATCAATCCACTTTCTGGTTCTCTATTCTTAAAGGAAGATGTGGATTATGAGACTACAGTGAATGCAACGTATTCTTTCTGTTACCATATCATGTCTAGAATCATTCTCCCTGTCCATGTCGAGAAACTCATCAATAATACCTATTGTTGTGATTCTTTCATCCATCTTCAGATCCTGGATATTCCAGAGAAACCCATCTTTGATCCATCCAATAACTGGAGTCAATCAGAAAAGAAGAATGTGATTTCGGTTAGTGAACAAACAACAGAAGGAACAATCCTTGGTTCCAAACTTCGATACATTGATCCTGATGTCAATGATACGATTGTGTATTCCCTTTCATGTATCAACTCTCCTCTTCCTTGTCCATTTAACATTTCTCAGGATGGATTTGTGCGATTAGCTCATTCGGATTACTTTGATTATGAGATTCAACCGAAATGGATTCTTCGAATCGTTATTACTGATAGTTATGGTTTGTTCAGTGAGATGACTCTTATTGTGAATCTACTGGATGTCAATGAAGCACCATTCTTCTCTCAGAATACACTCTATCGTGTTGGAACTCTGCCTCTTGTATCTAATGAAGTCATTGGTCTGCCTATCACTGCTCAGGATCCAGAGAATGATATCTTGATATTCTCTATCAATAGTTCATTGTTCTCTATTGACAGTTTGGGCCAGATCCGGTTAGTAGATATCACAATCAATCCATGGATCATCTATAATACAACAGTCACTGTAACAGATCCTTATGGTCTCACAGATACCGCTTTTGTTATCATATCTTTCTATGGAGAGGAAGTGAGCTTTTCAGTCAAACACACTATGATTTCTCTTCTGGAATCCAATCCAGTTGGATCTGTTCTCCTTCCTCCTGTTACAGTCACTGGAATCTATTCATCTCCCCTTCATTTTGAACTTGTTTCTGGATCTGAAGGTGTTTTCACAGTCAATAGTACTTCTGGAATCATTTCACAACTTCATCCTCTTGACTATGAAACTCGATCTTCATTCTCTCTATCAGTCCTTGTGACTGATCAGTTTGACAGACAAGCATCAGGAATCATCACGATCATGGTTGAAGATGTAAACGAACAACCTGTGATTCAACAATCATCATGTTCTGCTTTACGAAGTATCTCTGAGAAGAGTCCAGTGAATACTTTCATTTCTCCTCCATTGATTGCAGTAGATCCAGATCTCAATGATTCAATCACATACTCCCTTGTAAAACTTCATGAAGAGGATCCAACACTTCCAATAACTGTTGATCCCATTCTTGGTACTCTTTTCGTTTCAAACAGCTCATTATTGGATCATGATGATCATGATCATTATGAAATGATGGCAGTTGTAACAGATTCTAAGGGACTTAATGATTCATGTTTGATTCATCTCGATGTAAGAAGAGAGAATCGCAAACCTTCCATAGAGTTTATTCAGAAGGATATCTATGTCTCTGAAGATGTTTTGTTGAATTCCATGCTTTCTATTCCTTCTCTGATTCGAGATGAGAATCAGGATCAACTCACCTTCTCGAGCTCTTGTATTGGTTCTCCACTTCATTGTCCTTTCAATTCTACAGGTTCTTCAATGGATTTGATAGTTATTGATCAACTGGATTATGAGAATACAACCACATATGTAGTCGAGATCTGTGTATCGGATGTGGAATTCCTTATGGAATGTGAGAATGTTACAGTTCATGTGGTGGATGTTGATGAACCTCCAGTTCTCTTTATTGCAAACACTACAGTTGTTATTAATGAAGATGATCCTATTGGTACTATTATTACTACTATCGTTGCTACAGATCCTGAAGGAGGTGATGTTCATTATTCCATCAGTGGAGATAACAGAGTCACAATTGATTCTGAATCTGGTGAACTGATGATAACAGGAAATCTCAACTCTGAAACAACTCCTCTTCTGAATGTAACCGTGACGGTAACAGATAATACAGGTCATTCATCTTCTCAACCTATCACAATCATCGTGAATGAGGTGAATCAAGCACCTGTATGTGGTTGTTTCTGGAATGCTCCTTTCATGGTATATGAGAATCTGACTGTTGGATCTCTGGTAACAGTTGTGAATGTGACCGATCGAGAAGTATTGGCTGGAAAACAAACACTCTCTTTGATGCTTCTGTCAGAAATGTCAACCTTCCAAGTTCAGAACGATGGTTCAATCTATCTTCTTTCTCCTCTCAACTATTGGAATCAGTCAGACTATACTCTTCAAATCAGAGTTGAAGATAATGGTATTCCTTCCATGTCTACTCTTTGTTCTGTTAGTATTCATGTCATGGATATCAATACAGCTCCAATCCTTCATATTCCATCATCTGTTATCCATATTGCAGAGAATCATACAGTTTTTGAGTTGATTCCTACTGGTCTGAGAATAGAAGATGAAGATTATGGTCAAACCAATTATTTCTTCGTTTTGAATAGCAGTGTATTTGGAGTGGATCCCATATCTGGAGAGTTGTATCATCGTGATCCTTTGGATTATGAAACTCAGAATCTCTATTCGATTACAATTGGAGCCAGAGATATCAGTGAATCTCCTCAGAGTACTTCCATCCAAGTAACAATCATTGTGGATGATGTTAATGAACCTCCTATTCTCTTATCCAATTCATTTGTAGTATCAGAAGCTGCTGCCATCCATAGTCTTATTGGTGTGATTCGATACTCCGATCCTGATCAAGGAGTAAATGGAGTGGTACGTTGTATTCAGAGGAACAATCAGGATGTATTCATTCTAAACGAAAATACTTGCAGTGTTAAGTTAAAGCAGCAACTAGATTATGAACAGCAATCTGGATATCTTCTTTCTATTGTCCTTGTTGATGGAGGAGGTCTAATGACAAATGGTATCATTTCAATCACAGTCTTGGATGTGAATGAACCACCTGTTATCCTATGTCTAACTCCTACTGTTTCCATTACAAGTGAGACAGAGATAGGAAGTATTATTGGATCTCCATTCACAGTGATTGATCCAGAGAATGATCCTATTGTAGTAACAGTTGTCTCATCATCCATGAATATGTCTCTCATAGTCACTTCCACAGAATTGAATCAATATATGCTTCTTCTCAACTCCACAACACCACCTCAAGGAACTACGCAATTTACAATCACAGCAACAGATAGTCATGGTCTTAGTACTTCAGGAACAACCAATGTGTTTGTGGCTGCTCCTCAAGAAGAACCAATTCTAACTCCATTAGTCTGTTCAATACCTGAACATACTCCAATTCATTCTGTGATAGAGAATTGCTCTTTATCTCTTGTTAATCAGGAATCCTTTTCATCAGTTTTCTTCTCAAAGGTTTTCTCGGTTGCATCATCAGAGTTTGGTATTGTAATGAGTGACAACAAAACTGCCTTGATTAAGGTATTTGAAGATACAGATTATGAAACGATGAATCACTTTGTGATTCCTGTTGTTTTCACTGCAATGAGTATAGTCGATCAAAAGGAAGTAACGGGTAATGGATTTGTTGTTATTAATCTGTTGGATATCAATGAAGCTCCATTCTTTGTGTCAAATCCTCATGTAATTGAAGTTGATGAAGGATTACCTGTGAATTCAGTACTTTCACCTTGTTTCCAAGCTGTGGATCCAGATGAGAATGACAAAAACTATTCTCCTGTATTTGCTCTTGTCACTGTCAATGATTGGTTTGGAATTCAAGTCTCTACAGGATGTCTGTATTTGAAACAAGATGGTCTGGACTATGAGAATTCAACTCATCCCAAATCTCTTCTGCTTCGAATTATGTGTTCTGATCGTCATGGAGCTTCTTCTGAAACATTGGTTACAATAATGGTTCGAGATGTGAATGAACCACCATCCTTCCTTTCTGATGCTTTCTTCTTCTCCATCAACTCACCTGTCTCTCTTCATTCAATTATTGGTCCTTCATTGACTGTTTTTGATCCTGATGAGAATCCAGGTCTCACTTACCATATTCAACACCAATCTTGTGAGAATGCATTTGTAGTGAATCCTACAGCTCCTCTTCTATCAACAGGAAATGAATCAGTTCCAGAATTCACTCTCATGAGTTCTGCTAATCATACATGCATTGTACATCTCCAAGTGATTGATAAGGGTGGATTGACAGATTCAACGATTGTCTATGTGACAATAGTGAGTAATGTTGTTCTTCCGACCATCCCTTCTACAATCTTCTCAGTGAATGAGAATCCTGTTGTGAATCAGGTAATTGGTTCTCTCACTGCTCAATCAAACTGTGGTTCTGTGGATGAATTGAATATTGAATTCTTCATGATGGATTCTCCCTTCTCATCGTATGTGAGTATTCATAATGATCACTCGCTTCGAGTGTTGGATCCATCCATCTTTGATTTTGAGACACGTGAATCCATTAAACTCCTTATTACTGCTGTGGATCATGGTTGCTTCAATATTTCAACATCTATTCCAATTACAATTCTCATTACGGATGTCAATGAACCTCCAATTGTTCATAATATCACTTATCATGTGAATGAGGGAATGACCTATCCTCTTCAACTTTCTCCTCCTGTGACTGCTATCGATCCTGAAGGATCTCCTGTAGTGTTTTCAGTATTAACACTTCATCCACTTCTATCAATTGACAATAATGGTGTAATCACTCTCCAAGGGCACTTGATCCATTCTTCATCAACTACTCATCGATTCATCTTCTCCTTGAGTGCCACTGATAATGGAGTTCCACCTCTCTCATCGATCTTCACTGTGACAATTGAGTATGATCAATCTCAATCTCCTTGGCCATCCTTCACTCCCATATTTGTTGATGGCAAATCTCTTTCACTCCACATTCCTGAGAGTCAATCTGTAGGATCTCTTTTAGGTTCACCCTTGAATGTCACTACTGGAAATGCTGTAAATCCAATCCTGTTCTTTTCTATCGAATCCTGTTCTCCCTTCTGTCCAGTAGTGATTCATTCAACACTTGGTCAGCTCAGTCTTTCTGCTGGATTGGACTTTGAGCAAGTTCCAATCTTCATGGTGAATGTAACTGTCACAAATGGTGTAGCAATGGATTGGATCCAAATCCAGTTGATTGTATTAGATGAAGAGGATTGTCAAATCAGTTCCATTCTTCCTCAAATGCTGAATATCACTGATACAACAGTTTCAGTAGAAGGATTGAATCTGAGTCCAATTGGAATCGATAGGATTAGTTCGGAACTATCTGGATCCTTAGTAACAGGGACACAATTCAATGTCAGTTATGTGATGAAAGGAATCATTCGAGATCAAACTGATTCTATCATGTCTGAAATCCTCTTAAGAGATTGTCAGATTCGTTCTTTTGGTCATTCCATTTCTTGTATCCTTCCTGCTTCTTTGGGTTATTCTATTCAATGGGTAATTGAATGGAAATCAACAATTGACAATTCAATTCTTCATCATTGTTCCTTCTTATCGAGATCTACAAGTCATTTCAAAGGTGTGAATGTGACTGAGATCAGTGGAGTGACTCAAATGTCAACAACAGGAGCGAGAGTGTGTTTCTCTGGAGAACACATGGGAACAGCATCTCTGTACAATGCAATTCCTCAGCGAAATGCTATTACTGCTTCAGCTACTCTTGTAGATGCTTCTAATACACTTCTGTCTTCTTGTTCCTACAGTACATCAAATGACATTTGTTGTAACATCAACAATGGATATGGATCGACTATCATTTGGGAACTCTGTTTGTATGGTCATTGCTCGAGTATCCAGAATGGAGAATTCCAAATTCCTTCAATCACATCTATCACTACATCAAAAGAACTGAACTCTCTGGGAGGCGATTCAATTGTATTTACTGGAATGAACTTTGGATCAAACATGAATGTAACACATGTCTATATGATGAAAGGAGGAGAAATGAAGGAGCTGAGAGATTGTCATTTCATCCAGACTCATCAGAAATTGGAGTGTCGAAGTATTGAAGGATCTGGTGACCAGTTGACGTTTGTTGTGAAAGTGGCAGATCAACAATCCAGTCCGTTTGTTTCCTCTCTATCGTATAGTATTCCAATCATTACTAGTATGTATGGACCAGGTACTCAGAATGCTCTCACTTCAGGAGGTCAAGTTATCTTTGTTGCTGGACAGAATCTGGGAATTGAAGAGAATTCATCGATTCTTCATTATGGTGATTCTAATGAGAAAACCTTCATCACATCTCCTTGTCATGTGTTATTACCTCACACACTTCTACGATGTGTCTCTGTTCCTGGATCAGGATATCAGAATCGTTGGTTATTGAGAGTTGGTGGTCAGTTCTCCAATGAGTATTATCAGTCCAAAAGCATTTATGGTTATCCAATTGTGATTTCAGTTGACAAGCTGAATACTCCTCTTCCTACCACTGGAGGATTAGTTCTAATGATTGATGGACTGAATTATGGAACCAACAATTCACAAGTAGTTGTAGAATATGTGAATGAGAAAGGAATCACTTACTCTCCATCATGCCAACTAACGATTAATCATACTCAACTGACTTGTACAACAGTTCCTGGATATGGAAACAGATTGTCGTGGAGTATTGAAGTGAATGGACTTCTCTCTGTTGATCTTTTTGTCATGTCCTATGCCAAACCATCAATCGACTCATTGACATGCAAGAATATGAATTGTGGAAGATTAACGGGAGGAGAAGTGGTAATTCTGACAGGAAGCAACTTGGGCCCTTCATCAAGTCCAGTTCAAGCCACTTACGGTTTCTCTGGACTTGAATTCACGGCTCGGAATTGTCACATCATATCCAATTCAGCGATTGAATGTACAACTGCTGCTGGTGTTGGTCAGAATCTAAAGTGGATTGTATGGATTGGAGAACAGCAAGCAGAATGTGGAGCTTCTGTTGAATTCTCTTATTTCACAACAACCATTTCATACTCATTGAATACTCCTATTACTATCAAGAAGAGAGAGGAAGTGTTTGTTGATGTGTCGAATGACTTCACTTCATGTTATCTCTGTTCCTTTGAGATTTCTTTCAATGGTGTATCAACAGAAGCTGGAGTATTTAACTCTTCTCTTGTTTCAGCATATGCTCCAGTTGTATCTAGTCCTTTTGTGGTTGCTGTGCTTATGATTCATTACAAACAATTCAATGTAGAAACAACCAATTCCATCTCTATTCCATTGATGGCCCCTTCAATCAACTCTTATATGATTGCTAAGAGTGGAGTTGCCTATCTTCTCTCCTTATTTGGAGAGAACTTTGGCTTTGAGAAAGCTTATCTGACTGTGAGTATTGTATCTCAGAATTCGACAGAAATCAACTCTTGCTCGATTCAAACTGTCAACGATGACTTTGTGAGTTGTCTTACAACAATCGGCTCTGGAACAGTCTATGTCACTCGATCATCCAAACAAAGCAATCAATTGAAATACACCATACAAGAGATGATCTTTTCAGTGGATGATTATGTTACAGAAATCGATGACTATCTTCAGTATCCTTCTCTCTTCCACACTGTTGGAGGCGATGTGTTTGAGGTTTTTGGTCACAACATCCCTTCTTCATGTACAGTATCATTTGGATCTGAACGTTGTCTGCTAAATCATATCAATTCCACACATATCAGTTGTCTTGTTCCTCCTGGAGAGGGAATTCACATTCCTGTTCGTATTCATTATCAACAGCAAATCCTTCTTCAAGTCTTTGCCAGTTACTATGCTCCTGTAATTTCCATTGTGAATCCTTCCACTCTTCAATATGATACCGAAGTGATAACACTTGAAGGAAGTGATTTTGGTTTGAATCCAGTGGTTGATATTCGTGGAATTGCTTCTGGTGCAATCAACTGTACTTCAATGTCTCATTCTCATTCATGGATTCAATGTGAACTGAGGAAGAGTGACCGCATTGGTTTAATTATTGCAGTGTCTGTGAATGGACAGATGAGTAATTCAGTTTCTATTCCAATAGCATCTCCTCGTATTGACACTATTTCAGTCTCAGATATCAATGGTTCCATTCTTGATGGAATACCTACAGGAGGTGAAGCTCGAGTTCATCTTCATGGAGAGAATCTTGATTCAGAGTCCACTCAGTGTCTGATGAATGGTATTCAATTGGTCATTCTTTTTCACAACAGTACAGATGTAATCTGCGTAACTGAAGAGTCATTCAATGATGAAGCTTCCTTCATGATCAATACAGGATTCTACACTACAAATACAGTCGTGTATCCTTATCTATCACCTGTAATCTTGACTATGACTCCTTCAATTGGAAGAACAAATGGAGGAGAAAGGATTCTTCTGATAGGAGAGAACTTTGGTTGTTCTATGAACAAACATGTCAGTTATATGCGTATTCTCTTTGGAACAGAAATGATTCCTCATTCATCGATTCTGTTCTGCAATCATACTCATATTCAGTTCATTCATCCTCCAGGTCAAGGATTAGCCATCCCAGTGACTATTGAACGCTTCAACCAAACATCTGCTTTCTCTTCAACTCCATTCTTTGACTACTTGGCTCCTCAGATCTCCTTCATTACTTCAGCATCAACATGGCCATCGAATCCTTCTGCATCCTTTGGTTCCGAATTACAGATTGAGCAATATGTGCTTACACTTCATGGAGACAACTTTGGTATAAAAGATACAGATGTGTTAGTCTCAGGAGAAGAATGTGCTCTCATTCAGCAGAATCATACGATGATTCGATGTATATCACCACTCTTCTTTGGAGGATCTCATGATGTACAGATACTGGTTTCAACCCAAAAGAGTAATGTGGTGTCTGTTGAATTCCCTCTCATCCAAATCACTTCAGCTAATCCTCTCACAGTCGAATCAGTGGGTGCATCCATCCATTTCTATGGTCTTCATATTCCTCCAGCAACAAGAATTTCCATGTCCCTCTTAGTCGGATCTGTAAATGTGACAGATTGCCACATCTCCTTATCCTCCTTTTCAGCAGATCATTTCATTGAGTGTCATCTTCCTATTCTGCCCCGTGGTCAGTGGCCACTAACTCTGACTGTTGGCTCAATGAATGTACCTATCCCTCTACTCTATTCAATGCTCACAGTTGTTTGTCCATCCAATTATTATGCTTCTACTGGTGACTACTGTAGTTTGTGTCCATCAGATTCTCTCTGTCCAGCAAATTCCACAACACCTATTGCTCCTCCTGGTTCATGGGTAACCATTAGTACCGATGGATCGAAGAAACCATCTGTTGATATATGTTTCAATCCTAAAGCCTGTCTAGGAGGGAATCAATGTCAGGAAGGTTACACTTCCAACAAGTGTTCTCAATGTAAGACTCATTACACTCGTTATGGTACTTGGACATGTAAGAAGTGTCCAATCGGTATCTCTAGAGTCTTCCCTCTCATTCTGTGGGTGATAGTATGTTTCATGCTCTTCTTGGCTAGTATTAGTCGTTATTCCACTCATTTCATCTGGTATGCTGTTCTCATTGATGTTTTCCAACTGTTGGGATTGTTGTCTATATTCCGAGATCAATTCTCTTCTCTTCTATCTCCTCTTCTTGATTTCTTCAGTATGTTTATTCTTGATATGGATATGTTCAAACTGGACTGTGTCTTTGTGTCTATGAATGAGTCAGTGGTGTGGATCATCTCTCTTACAACTCTTTTCCTCTGTTGTGTGATTACTGTGGTTGTTCAATGGATCACTCAGTATCGAAGAAAGAAGCATCTGACTTCAACAGACTTTGGTAACTCTATTACCCAACTCACCCAACTTCTTTATGTGTTGATTCTCCCCATTCTATTTCATTCTCTACAATCTCTCTCTTGTAATAACAAGTACTACATGGCCCATAAGTCAATTCAATTCTCTGGTTTGAAGGTTTGCTATTCTTATTCTGATTACTGGTGGATCCTTATTACTTCATCAATCATTCTCCTTCTTGTTTTTGGTTTCCTTACTCTTTCGGCTCATTTTGCTCAACAAGAGATTTCCTTCTTTGCATCCTTCCATGGAGTATTAACACAGACTCTGATCGATTCACTTGATGATTCACTCCGACCTTCCATGAGGTTCTTAGGTCATTTATTCAAGAATGAGTCTCTATGGTCCATCTTCATTGTATTTATCATCAAGATTGTGCTTGTAGTTATGCTTGTACTCTTCCGTGAGGAACCTCACATGCAATCAGTCTTGATTCTCTCAATGATTGTAGTTCTGGTCCTTTATCTCCTTCTCAGACCTCCATTCAAGATTCATCATCAGTATATCACTTCTGTATTCACTCGAACCACTCTTAATCCACTATCAGTATCCAAGGAAAAGGATTCGTGTTTTGTCAAGTCATTGATGTCAAGGAAACGGTTCCCTTTCGATGTAAACAATCTGCTTGTGATGGGTCTTCTCCTATTTGCTATACTCTTTGCCGATATCTCCCTCTCTCCTTCTGTTTATAGTTCCTTCACTCCCGTATCATCATCTTCATGGAGAGTGGTATGTGATATAGTGATTGTAGTTCTGTTATGTGTTTTTATGCTATGTGATATTGCCTCTGGGTGTGGTGAGATTCTTTCTAAGATCCGAAAGTCCCCTATTGCCTTCTTCGACATCATTCAAGCTGAAAAATCGGTTCTAGTAGATGAAACTGTAGTTGTGAATGCAGTACTACTCAATTCAGAAGAGAGAGTACTCAAAGATGATTATCTCAACCGTCTTCACTCATGCATAACTCACAACCTTCCAGTATCTGCAATACAAGCACAGGAGAATACTGTATCTCTTGATCATAATGTGAGAGATTTGTTCCGATTGTCATATGCCGAGATACTGTTGAATGGTGATGTCCAACACATACTACAGAACGAAGGAGACGAAGCAAATCTTGAGATGAGTCAAGAAGAAGTTAGCAGTAAAGACGAGGAAATGAATCCAGATATGCTGAACGAGATTATCACTGTATTCCAGAAACGATTAGAAGAAAAGGATAAGAGTCTGTAGGATAGCTAATGTAGAAATGTTTGTTGGAAGAAATGATTTGTCATTTAATGTCATTGTCTACTGATATTCTATTTGCTAAAAGGGTTTATTTCGAGACTAGTTTCATAATTCCAGAAACTATTTCAAAAGAGTCTCTTCAGACTGCGATTAACCAATTAGTGAAGGAACGTTTTGAAATCTTCTTATATGTTATTGATGAGCATACTCTGTCAATCGATAAAGAGAAACGAAGAACAGAAGTTGAATTGGAGTCAATAACCGGAGCAACAATTCAAACTATTCATGAAGCTATTCTGAAGGAATGTAAGGCAGATACAACAAATGCGTTTCGTTTCTTCTTTGCTGAGGATGAAAAACAGACTCACTTCTTAGTAATTCATGCTCATCATGGTGTTGCTGATGGCTTTATGATAACGTCTTTTGTTCGTGGTTTGTATTCACTTATCAATGCTGTTCCCAGTTCTGACACTTTTATCTTCTCACATATCAACCCCCTGGAACAACTTAATTTTCCTGCTCAATGGAATTCGAATAGTAGCGAATCTGTTCGTCATCAAGCTGAAGATATTATGAAACGGATTTCTCCCGCAGAGGTATATCCACTTCGAATTCCTGATTCTGCTGTATATATGATTAATATAGAACGAATCGTGTCAAAGGATGTTTCCAAGAGAGCTGTAATATTTGCAAAGAATTGTGGCGAAATAGCAAAAGAGAATGGTTGTATTCATGGAATGCTGTTGTATGCCTATTTGCGAGCTGTAATGAAAGTGGATGCATTGACCCCTCCTGGATCGATGAGTATCAATACAGTTGTAAATATGAGACGTTACTACAAGATGCAAGGTTATTTCATGTTGATTGGATGATATGTAGAGAATGTTCTTCCAGATGCCTTTTTTGGTTCATTTCCAATTTCTGTATCTTCAAGTGGTCTTCTTTCCCATGAGGAGAATCCAGCAACGATTCAACATCTAGTTACAAAGAATCTGGCTGAAGGCCTGCCATTAGCCATGATGCTGGGTGACCCTTCTTGTATTCAGAACAGGAACTCAAAAGATCAACTCTTTATGGAATTGTCGAATTTAGGAGTACATCCTAAGGACTGCTTTACACGTCGATTAATTACCCAGACAATGTATTGTGGAGACGTGGATACCATTTCTGTGGTAGTTTGGATGGATGTGGATGGTCGTTTCCATTTGTGTGGAGCAACTTCTTCTTTATGTATGACTAGGGAGAGAATGACAAAGTTAATGGATGAGTTCGTTCATGAAATCTTTGAATTGGGCGTTGTTTAATGTTTGAGTGTTTGTTTCGCACTATTCTTTTTCTCGGTACGAATATTCTATGGAACAAGAAAATGTAGTATTGTAGCAATGAATTGCGAGAATAGGATGTCCCTATCGTTGATGTGTGGTTCTTGTGTTTCCCTGTGGATGACTTCGATGAATCAGATCCTCGAGTAACTATTATCAAAGCTTTTTGCATATTCTTTCGGGGGGCGGGTGCTTCATTGTTGAATTCCGTACTTCTTGCATTCTTTTCTCTATTTATAGCCTATTTATTATCAAGAGCATTCATCCGTTCAAATTCAGTTTACAGAACTAGTTCGATTGTGTCCTCTAAATGATCTTCATACAGCTCTTTTTGAACATCCAGAAGATACAATAGGTTGTTTAACTGCTGCTGTAATGATAGTAACGGCTGTTAACGGTGTTGTGAATCCCCATCTTCGGGTTCGGGTTCTCGATTTTGAGCCATTGACTCCGTTCAAAGATATTAAATCAAATTTTGTTGGTAGACTGGTTGCAGTGAAAGGTACAATCATTCGAGTTG
>ERZ824480.2159-NODE-2159-length-15388-cov-2.518750_pt1 | contig 15388 bp, 25 predicted proteins | sample MGYA00519861_ERZ824480 | MGnify/ENA primary metagenome ERZ824480 (study PRJEB31778, sample SAMEA3449152) | human gut metagenome | biome: human gut; feature: human-associated habitat; material: faeces | place: United Kingdom | collected 2010/2012 ... | reverse complement strand
CATTGTAAACTTCCAACTTCATCAAGTCTCTTATGGCTTATACCAGCAAAACTTGGAGTTAATGAAGCTACTTCATCCATTATTTCTGCAGAAGTTAAATGAGGTTGAGGATATCCCATTCTATTTAATAAATCTATAAATATGTCTGTATCTAATCTCATTTCGCCTTCTAATTGTACAGCTTTACGTACTCTTTGGACACGTCTTTCTGTATTTGAGAATGTTCCCTCTTTTTCAGCATAACTTACACCTGGTAATATAACATCAGCATATTGTGCTGTTTCAGTCATAAACAATTCGCTCATTACTAAGAAATCTAAACTTTCTAACGCTTTAATAATATGATTTGTATCTGCATCAGTTACGACTGGATCTTCACCAAAGATATATAAACCTTTTATATCACCTTTTATAGCAGCTGGAAATACTTCTGTTGCTTTTATTCCTGGGTTTGGATTTAATTTAACGCCCCATGCTTTTTCAAATTTAGCTAGTACTTCTGGATTATTAACTTTTTGGTATCCAGGGAAATCAGTAGGCATAGCACCCATATCACAAGCACCTTGTACGTTGTTTTGACCACGTATTGGGTTAACACCACAACCTTTTCTACCTAATTTTCCAACTAACATAGCCATATTTGACATTGACATAACACCCTCTGTACCAGTTGAATGTTCTGTAACACCTAAACAGTACATAATTGGTGCTTTGTCAGCTTTAGCATACATTATTGCTGCTTTTCTTAAATCATTAGGATCTATATTGCATATTTCAGCTACTCTCTCTGGAGTATAATCCTTAACTATTTCTTTTAGTTCTTCGTAACCTTCAGTACGAGAATTTATAAAATCTGAATCTTGAAGTCCTTCTTCTATGATTACATGCATTATACCATTAGCAAATGCAACGTTTGTTCCAGGTTTTAATTTTATATGCACATCAGCTTTTTTAGCCAAATCTATATCACGAGGGTCAACTACTATAAGTTTACATCCTCTTTGAACAGCTTGACGTATTTGCATACCTATAACTGGATGTGCTTCTTCTGGATTTGATCCAACTAACATAATTAAATCTGATTCTCCTGTTGTATCTGCTATTGTATTAGTCATGGCTCCTGAGCCTAGTGTCATCGCAAGACCTGCGACAGATGGAGAATGTCAGACACGAGCACAGTTGTCTACGTTGTTGTTACCAAATCCACAACGAACTAGCTTTTGCATCATATAAATATCTTCATCAGGAACTGGTATTGTGGTACCTATTCTAAATATTAGAATCATCATTAGGGTATATAAGATTCTTCTTCTTACATCTTTTACTTTCCAAGATTGTTTTATCTTTGATAGCACGTAATATCACCCACCTGTAACTTTTGAAAGAACAGATATTATACTAATTCTGCTTTTCCTCCAGCTTTTTCGATTTTTTCTTGAGCTGAAGCAGTGAACTTAGCAGCTTTAACTGTTACAGCTTTCTCAAGAGTTCCTTCTCCTAATATTTTTACTCCGTCTTTTTCTATTTTACTTATAGCACCTGTAGATTTTAATAATTCTGCAGTTATTTCTGTACCATTTTCAAATCTATTTAAAAGTTCAACGTTAACTTCTGTGTATATTTTTCTGAATGGATTTTTGAAACCTCTCTTAGGAAGTCTTCTAGCTAGTGGCATTTGTCCACCTTCGAATCCTACTCTAACTCCACCACCTGAACGAGACTTTTGTCCTTTTTGTCCACGTCCTGCAGTTTTACCTTGACCTGTAGCAGTACCTCTACCTAATCTTTTTCTAGATTTTACTGCACCTTGAGCAGGTTTTAACTCATGTAGTTTCATGGATTGCACCTCCTTCTTTATTCCTTATCTATTATTATTCAGCTATTTCAGTTACTTCAACTAAGTGACTAACTTTAGCGATCATACCTCTCATTTGGGCATTATCTTCTTAAACAACTACTTGTTCTCTTCTTCTTAATCCTAAAGCTTCAACATTCTTTTTTTGTTTAGGAGTAGTCCCTATTGTACTTCTAACTAATTTTATTTGTAATTTAGCCATTTCACACTACCTCCTTATCCTAAAAGATCTTCTACTTTTTTACCTCTAAGTCTAGCTACATCTTCAGCTGTTTTTAAAGAACTTAATCCTTCTATAGCAGCATTAACCATATTTCTTGGATTTTTAGATCCTAAAGATTTAGCTCTAACATCTTTTAATCCTGATAATTCTAATACAGTTCTTGCAGCACCACCAGCGATGATTCCTGTACCTTCTTGAGCAGGCATTATTATTATTTTCCCAGCACCGAAGTGTCCGATTACTTCGTGAGGAATAGTTGTACCAACCATAGGAACTTCGATAAGGTTTTTCTTAGCTGCTTCAACTGCTTTACGGATAGCTTCTGGAACCTCTTGAGATTTACCAGTACCAAATCCTACGCGACCATTACGGTCACCAACAACAACAAGAGCAGCAAAACGCATGTTGCGTCCACCTTTTCCAGTACCTATACCAACGTGTCCGTTTTCATCTCCAACTACTACTAAAGCTGCGAATCTAAAGTTTCTACCACCTTTAACAACTTTAGTAACACGTCTTACCTCAACAACTCTTTCTTGTAAGTCTAGTTGTCTAGCATCTATAAGTTTACGACGCATGCCTTCTTCCCTCCTCTTTTATTAGAATTTAAGACCAGCTTCTCTTGCACCTTCAGCTAATTCTTTTATTCTTCCATGATATATATATCCGCCTCTGTCGAATACCACTTCAGTGATTCCTTTTTCAACAGCTTTTTTAGCTACCATTTCGCCAACTAATTTAGCTGCTTCTTTATTTCCTGTATGATTAACAGCACCCTTAACAGCTTCATCTAGTGAAGATGCAGCAACAAGAGTTACTCTATTTGTGTCATCTATTATTTGAGCATATATATTGTTTGAACTTCTAAATACACATAATCTTGGTCTTTGAGGTGTTCCGAACACTTTTCTACGAACTCTCTTATGTCTTTGAAGTCTTTTAGCGTTTTTATCAGCTTTCTTTAACACTGAGCTCACTCCTTTCAACCTTATATTTGGTTCAACTTTATTTTGGTTAAACTTTAGGTTCTACCTATTTTTTACCAGTTTTACCTTCTTTACGTCTTATATATTCACCAGCGTATTTTATACCTTTACCTTTGTATGGTTCTGGTTTTCTCCAATCTCTTATTTTAGCAGCGTAGTTACCAACTAATTGTTTGTCTATACCTTTTACTACTAATTCAGTTTGATTTGGAACTTCTACAGTTATACCTTCTGGATCTTCCATTTCTACTGGATGTGAGAATCCTAAGTTCATAACTAATTTATTTCCTTGTTTTTGTGCTCTGTATCCAACACCAACTAATTCTAATTTCTTTTCGAAACCAGTATTAACACCTATCACCATGTTATCTATTAAAGTTCTAGTTAATCCGTGTAATGATCTGTGTTGTTTGTTGTTTGTTGGTCTAGCAACTGTTATAACGTCGCCTTCTTTAGTTATTGTTAAAGCAGCGTCGAACTGTTTTTCTAAAGTACCTTTTGGTCCTTTTACAGTAACGTGGTTACCTTCAGCTATAGTTACTTCTACACCTGCAGGTACTGTTATTGGTTTTAAACCTATTCTTGACATAGTTACACCTCCTTGCTTCCTTTAATATTATTACCAAACGTAGCAGATAACTTCTCCACCAACATTTTCTTTTCTTGCTTGTCTATCAGTTAATATACCTTTTGAAGTAGATATTATAGATATTCCTAATCCATTTAATACCTTTGGCACTTCATAAGCGTTTGTATAAACTCTCATACCAGGTTTAGATATTCTTTTTATACCTTGTATAACTCTCTCTCCTGCTTGTCCGTACTTTAATTGTATTCTTATTATTCCTTGTTTTTCATCTTCTATAACATCATAACCTCTAACGAAACCTTCTTCTAATAAGATTCTTACTATTTCTTTCTTTATGTTAGAAGCTGGAACATCAACAGTTTCATGCTTAACAGTATTTGCATTTCTTATACGAGTAAGCATATCTGCAATTGGATCTGTCATTGTCATATTGAAAACCTCCTTTCATATTTGGGCAAATTCTACCAACTTGCTTTTCTTACACCAGGTATTTGTCCTTTGTAAGCTAATTCTCTAAAGCATATACGGCATATACCAAAGCTTCTTAAAACTGAATGTGGTCTACCACATATAGAACATCTAGTGTATTCTCTAGTTTTATATTTTTGTTTCTTTTGTTGTTTTACAACCATTGCTTTTCTAGCCACTGGAATCCCTCCTTTTTATTATTTTGAAAATGGCATTCCTAATAATTTTAGTAATTCTCTAGCTTCCTCATCTGATTTAGCTGTAGTAACGAATATTATATCCATTCCTCTTACTTTGTCTACTTTATCATACTCTATTTCTGGGAATATTAATTGTTCTTTTATTCCTAAAGCATAGTTTCCTCTACCATCAAAAGCATTTGGATTTATACCTCTGAAGTCTCTAACTCTTGGTAAAGTAACTGATACTAATTTATCCATGAAATAGTACATTTTATCTTGTCTTAAAGTAACTTTTGCACCTATTGGCATACCTTCTCTTAATTTGAAGTTAGCTACTGATTTTTTAGCTCTTGTTATAACTGGTTTTTGACCTGCTATAAGTTCCATTTCTTCAACAGCTTTTTCTAATCCTTTTGGATTTTCTTTAGCGTCACCTATACCCATGTTGATAACTATTTTATCTATTTTAGGTATTTCCATTACGTTTTTGTAATTAAATTTCTCCATTAACGCAGGAGCAACTTCTTTCATGTATTTTTCTTGTAATCTAGAAGTCATTTACGGTCCCTCCTTTCGAGTTATATTGTATTATATTTCTTTTCCGCTCTTAACTGCTACTCTTACTTTTTTTCCATCTTTCATTTCGAATCTAACTCTAGTTCCTTTTCCAGTTTCTGGATCAAGTGGCATTACGTTAGATATATGAATTGGAGCTTCTTTGTTTATTATTCCACCTTGTGGATTAACTGCAGTTGGTTTTTGGTGTTTAGTCATTATGTTAACACCTTCAACAACTACTCTGTTTTGTTTTGGTAAAACAGCAACAACTTTACCTTTTTTACCTTTATCTTTACCAGCTATAACTACAACTGTGTCATCTTTCTTAACGCGCATCATGTCTCCTATTGCACCTCCTTATTATAGTACTTCTGGAGCAAGAGAAACTATTTTCATGAATTCATGATCTCTTAACTCTCTAGCAACAGGCCCGAATATACGAGTTCCTACTGGAGTTTTATCATCTTTTATTATAACTGCAGCATTTTCATCGAACGCTATATAACTTCCGTCATTACGTTTAATGCCTTTTTTACTTCTTACTATAACAGCTTTAACTACTTTTCCTTTTTTTACAACTCCACCAGGTGTTGCACTTTTAACTGTAGCAACTATTACGTCACCTACGTTACCATATTTTCTTTTACTTCCGCCTAGTACACGTATACATAGTAATTCTTTTGCACCAGAATTGTCAGCAACTTTTAAGCGTGTCTCTTGTTGTACCATAGTAATCCCTCCTTTTCAAAAAAACTACTTAACTTTTTCAACAACTTCAACTAGTCTAAATCTTTTATCTTTTGATAAAGGTCTAGTTTCCATTATTTTTACTCTATCTCCGATTCTACATTCGTTATTTTCGTCGTGTGCCTTAAACTTTTTAGTTCTTTTAACAGGTTTGTTGTATAATTCATGACGTACGAAATCTTCAACAGCAACAACTATTGTTTTGTCCATTTTATTACTTACAACACGGCCTATTCTTACTTTTCTTCTTCCTCTTTCCATGTTTAAAAGCCTCCTTTCCAAATTAAGCTCTAGTTTCGTTTAACTTTCTTTCAGCAAGGATAGTTTTAACTCTTGCAATATCTTTTTTAACCATTTTTATTCTTGCTGTATTTTCTAATTGACCAGTAGCTAATTGGAATCTTAAGCTAAATAATTCACTTTTGAAGTCATTTAATTTAACTATTAGCTCTTCGCTTTTTAAATCTCTTAACTCTTTAGCTTTCATCCTATTCACCACCCTTTACATCTAAATCTTCTTTTTTCACAAATTTACATTTTATAGGAAGTTTGTGAGCTGCTAGTCTCATTGCTTCTCTAGCTTTTTCTTCAGGAACACCTGCTAACTCAAACATTACTCTTCCTGGTTTAACTACGGCTACCCAATATTCTGGAGAACCTTTCCCAGCACCCATACGAGTTTCAGCTGGTTTTCTTGTTACTGGTTTATGAGGGAATATTTTTATCCAAACTTTCCCGCCTCTTTTTATATATCTTGTCATCGCGATTCTGGCAGCTTCTATTTGATTAGAAGTTATCCAAGATGGTTCTAAAGCAACTAGTCCGTATTCTCCGTAAGTAACTGTGTTACCTTTTTGAGCCTTTCCAGTCATTCTTCCTCTATGAACTCTACGACGTTTTACTCTCTTTGGCATTAACATGAGATTTCTCCTCCTTCCTTGAAGCTAACTTTGATTAATTATTTTTTTCAGATCTTTGAGGTCTTTGTCCTCTAGCTCTATCGTTTCCTCTAGAGTTTCTTCTGTTATCTCTTCTGTTATCTCTTCTCTTGTTATCTCTTCTGTCTCTTCTGTTGTCTTTTCTTTCTTCTCTAGGGTTTACACCATTTCTAGTTGGTAATACTTCCCCATTGCATATCCAAACTTTTATACCTATTTTACCATAAGTAGTATCAGCTTCTGCAAAACCGTAGTCTATGTCAGATCTTAAAGTTTGAAGAGGTACATTTCCTTCGCTATAACCTTCAGTTCTAGCCATTTCTGCTCCACCTAATCTACCAGATGCAGCAACTTTTATACCTTTTGCACCAGATTTTAAAGCTCTTTGTACAGCTTGTTTCATAGCTCTTCTGAAAGCTACCCTTCTTTCGATAGCTAATGCTATGTTTTCAGCTACTAATTGAGCATTTCTGTCTATTCCTTTAACTTCTATTATATTAACTATAACAGTTTTCTTAGTCATTTTTTCTAATTCAGCTTTTAAAGCTTCTATTTTAGCTCCAGCTGCACCTATAACCACACCTGGTTTAGCAACATGAAGATCTATTCTTATTTTGTTTGCTGATCTTTCTATTTCTATTTTAGCAACACCAGCAACGTATAATCTTTCTTTTAAGAATGTTCTTATTTGGTGGTCTTCTAATAATAAACTTCCGAACTCTTTTTTATCAGTAGTGAACCATCTTGAATCCCAATCTTTTATAACACCGACTCTTAATCCGTGTGGGTTAACCTTTTGTCCCATTTATTTCCCTCCTATCTCTTATTGTCTTTCTTTTAAAACAACCTCTATGTGAGAAGTTCTTTTTCTTATCATAGTTGCACGACCTTGTGCTCTAGGCATAAATCTTTTTATTGTTGGTCCTTGATTAGCAACTATTGATGCTACGTATAATTTATCTGCATCCATTTCATGGTTATTTTCAGCATTAGCTTTTGCTGATTTTACTACTTTAGCTATTATATCAGCTGCTCCTCTAGGAGTGAATTTTAATATTGCTAAAGCTTCATCAACGTTTTTACCTCTTACAAGAGAGCATACTTGACCTGCTTTTCTTGGAGATACACGTACATATTTTGCGATTGATCTTGCTTCCATCGTTCTTCCTCCTTTCCTAGTCAGGATTTAATTATTTTCTCTTATTTCCTTTTTCGTCATCTTTGTGACCTTTGAAAGTTCTTGTTGGAACAAATTCTCCTAATTTGTGTCCTACCATATCTTCTGTTATATATACAGGAATATGTCTTCTTCCGTCATGTACAGCTATAGTGTGCTCTACCATTTGAGGGAATATAGTTGAACTTCTTGACCAAGTTTTTATAACTTCTTTGCTTCCGCTTTCGTTCATAGCTTCTATTTTTTTAAGAAGTCTAGGGTGAACAAAAGGCCCTTTTTTAGTTGATCTTGACATTTAATTTCCTCCTTCCCGAGTAAAATAAATTTCTATTTAAAATCTATTGTTTCGTCATCTACTATTTAGTTCTTCTTGAAACTATTAATTTATTAGATGCTTTATTTTTCTTTCTAGTTTTGTATCCAAGAGCTGGTTTACCCCATGGAGTTACTGGAGATGGTCTACCTATTGGAGATCTACCTTCCCCACCACCGTGTGGATGGTCGTTAGGGTTCATTACAGAACCTCTTACTGTAGGTCTGATACCCATATGTCTTTTTCTACCTGCTTTACCTATAGTTTCGTTAGCGTGTTCTACGTTACCTACTTGTCCTATAGTAGCTTTACATTCTATTGATACATATCTCATTTCACCAGATGGTAATCTTAATAATGCTTTGTTTCCTTCTTTAGCCATTATTTGAGCTGAAACACCTGCAGATCTAACTAATTGAGCGCCTTTTCCAGCTTTTAACTCTATGTTGTGAACTACAGTACCTACTGGCATGTTTTTTAATGCTAATGCATTACCTGGTTTTATATCAGCAGTTGGTCCAGATAATAAAGTATCTCCTACTTTTATACCTACTGGAGCAAGTATATATCTTTTCTCACCATCTGCGTAGTTTAATAATGCTATATTAGCAGTTCTGTTTGGATCGTATTCTATTGTAGCAACTTTTGCTGGAATACCATCTTTATTTCTTTTAAAATCTATTATTCTGTATTTTCTTCTGTTTCCTCCACCTCTGTGACGAACAGTTATTTTTCCGTGAACGTTTCTCCCAGAATTCTTCTTTAAAGGTACTAAAAGAGATTTTTCTGGTTGGTTAGTTGTAACTTCATCAGATATAAAAACTGTCATTTCTCTTAAGGCAGGAGAAGTTGGTTTAAATTTTTTAATAGCCATCTTATTTTCCCTCCTTTATTTCTTAAGTATTACATACCTTGGAAAAATTCTATTTCTTTACTTTCAGCAGTTAATTTAACTACTGCTTTTTTGTAGCTAGCAGTTTTTCCTATGCTTCTACCCATTCTTTTAACTTTTCCATCGTAGTTTAATGTATTAACTTTTTCTACATCTACTCCGAATATTGATTCTACTGCTTTTTTTATTTCAGTTTTGTTAGCTCCTTTTTGAACTACAAAAGTGTATTTTTTGTCAGCCATGTCAGCCATACTTTGTTCAGTAACTATTGGTCTTATAACTATATCATGTGGATTAGTCATTTTATGCGTACACCTCCTCCACTTTTTTAACAGCATCAGTAGTTATTATGAATGAATCATATTTTAATATGTCATAAACATTTATAGTGTTAACTAATGCAGTTTCAACGTTTGGTATATTAGCAGCTGATTTTATTACGTTTTCGTTCTTTTCAGCCATTACTACTAAAGCTTTTTTAGCAGCATTTACATTTTTTAATATTGTAGCGAACTCTTTAGTTTTAGGTGCTTCCATTGTTAAAGCATCTAATACTATCATTTCGTTAGCTTGAACTTTAGAAGTTAAAGCACTCTTCATAGCTAATCTTCTAACTTTCTTTGGTAATGTGTATCTGTAGCTTCTTGGTTTTGGTGCGAAAGCAACTCCTCCACCTATCCATTGTACAGCTCTTATAGAACCTTGTCTAGCTCTACCTGTTCCTTTTTGTCTCCAAGGTTTTCTTCCGCCACCTCTAACTTCTGCTCTAGTTTTAGCAGATTGAGTACCTTGTCTTTTATTAGCAAGTTGGTTTTTTACAACTTCGTATAATACATGCTCATTCACTTCAACACCGAATACAGCATCTGATAATTCTATTTCACCAACATTTTGTCCTTGTATATTTAATACGTTTAATTTTGGCATTGTGATTCCTCCTTTCTTAGGTTAGTCAATTATTTAGAAGCTTTAACTGCTTCTTTTATTGTTACTACTGAACCTTTAGCTCCTGGTATAGCACCTTTTACTAATATAAAGTTTTTGTCAGCGTCAACTCTTACTACTTCTAAGTTTTGAACTGTAACTTTAACGCTACCCATGTGTCCAGCTAATTTTTTGTTTTTGAAAACTCTACCTGGGTAAGAACAAGCTCCCATTGAACCTGGTCTTCTGTGGTATCTAGAACCGTGAGATTCTGGACCTCTTGATTGACCATGTCTTTTTATTGGACCTTGGAATCCTTTACCTTTACTTATTCCAGTAACATCTATTAATTCACCTGCAGCGAATAAATCAGCTTTTATTTCTTGTCCAACTGTATATCCTTCTACAGAGTCTACTCTAAATTCTTTTAAATGTTTTTTTAATGTGTTAGCAGCAGCTAAGTGACCTTTTTGTGGTTTGTTTAAAGATTTTTCTTTAGCATCTCCGAAACCAACTTGTATAGCAGTGTATCCATCATTTTCAGTTGTTTTAACTTGAGTAACAACTACTGGACCTGCTTCAACTACTGTTACAGGTATTACTTCACCATGTTCAGTGAATATTTGAGTCATACCTATTTTTTTTCCTAATATTCCTTTCATATTAGCACCTCCTATAATTCTTACAGCGGATTACCAAAAGCGGTAATCATTCTAAGATAACTACCTTATAGGACCGTATCTTAGGTGTTTTATATTATAATGTAGATATTATAATTTTATTTCTATGTCTACACCAGCTGGTAAATCTAATCTCATTAATGAGTCTACAGTTTTAGGTGTTGGACTAGTTATGTCTATTAATCTCTTATGAGTTCTTATTTCGAACTGTTCTCTAGAATCTTTATATTTGTGAACAGCTCTTAATATTGTCACAACTTGTTTTTCAGTTGGTAGTGGCACAGGTCCTGAAACTTGTGATCCAGCTTTTTTAGCAGTTTCAACTATTTTTCCAGCTGAAAAATCTAATAATTTGTGATCATATGACTTTAATCTTATTCTTATTTTTTCATTTTTAGCCATTTTTGTTTCCCTCCTTTTTTAACATTTAAACTTAATCATTAATACCGATACACAGTTCCGGGTGTTCTGTAAACTTAAACCTAAAATTTAAACGATATAATAAATAAATTTGGATTTGGTTTTTCGTATCTCTCAAGCACACTATTATATTTTATATTATTCTTCTTAGTTTTTCAAGACTTTTTTTTATTTATTTAGTTTATTTTTTTTACCAAATCTTTTGCTAAATCTTAAGTTCAGAAGAAACTTTATTTGTAATTTAAAAGCCTTATTCAGTATACAATCTTTAAATTATATTGTCAACAACTTAAAATTATTTCCTTAAAATAAAAAGGGGAAAACCTAAGCCCTCCCCTCAATTGTTTATTTTATTATGCGTATTTTGAAAAATTAATTAATCTATTATAGATTATTCTATTATAGATGCTACAACACCAGATGCTACTGTTCTACCACCTTCTCTTATAGCGAATCTTAATCCTTCTTCTACACATATTTTGTTTATTAAGTCAACTTCTATAGTTATGTTGTCTCCTGGCATAACCATTTCTGTTCCTTCTGGTAATTTACAAGCACCAGTTACGTCAGTTGTTCTGAAGTAGAATTGTGGTCTGTATCCATCGAAGAATGGAGTATGTCTTCCACCTTCTTCTTTTTTAAGAACGTATATTTCAGCTGTGAATTTAGTATGTGCGTTAACACTACCTGGTTTAGCTAAAACTTGTCCTCTTTCTATATCAGTTCTTTGAACACCTCTTAATAATGCTCCTATGTTATCTCCAGCTTCTGCGCTGTCTAGTAATTTTCTGAACATTTCTATTCCAGTTACAACAACTTTTCTAGATTCTTCAGTTAAACCTACTATTTCAACTTCGTCTTGAACTTTTAATTGTCCTCTTTCAACTCTACCTGTAGCAACAGTACCTCTACCTGTTATAGAGAATACGTCTTCTACTGGCATTAAGAATGGTTTGTCAACATCTCTCTCTGGAGCTGGTATATATTCGTCTATTATTTCGAATAATTCTACTATTTTGTCTCCCCATACGCTTGATGGATCTTCTAAAGCTTTTAAAGCTGAACCTCTTATTATTGGAGTATCATCACCTGGGAATTCATACTCGTCTAATAATTCTCTTATTTCCATTTCAACTAATTCTAATAATTCTTCGTCATCTACCATATCACATTTGTTTAAGAATACTACTATGTATGGTACACCAACTTGTCTAGATAATAATATATGTTCTCTAGTTTGTGGCATTGGTCCATCAGTTGCAGAAACAACTAATATAGCACCGTCCATTTGAGCAGCTCCTGTTATCATGTTTTTAACGTAGTCAGCATGTCCTGGACAGTCAACGTGAGCGTAGTGTCTGTTTGGAGTTTCATATTCAACGTGAGCAGTTGATATAGTGATTCCTCTTTCTCTTTCTTCTGGAGCTTTATCTATGTTAGCGAAATCTACAGCTTCTCCTAATTGATATCTGTCATATAAAGTTTTTGTTATTGCAGCTGTTAATGTAGTTTTACCGTGGTCAACGTGTCCGATAGTTCCTATATTAACATGTGGTTTAGTTCTCTCGAATTTAGCCTTTGCCATTTTGAATTACCTCCTAAATAATTTATTATGATTAAAGTGTTTACAATAAGCATTTTACTATTAATTATTTCTGTTTTCAAGATGTTTTTCTAATTTTCTCTTAACTCTTTGTAGTGCATTATCAATAGATTTAACATCTCTATTAAGCATGTTTGCGATATATTGATATGACTTACCACTTAAATATAGTTCTAGGACTTCTAATTCTAAGTCACTTAATAATTCATTCATCTTGTTTTCGATATTTTTTAATTCTTCTTTGCTTATTATCAGTTCCTCTGGATCAGTTACTATACTTGTTGCTATTATATCCAAAAGCGTTCTATCTGATTCCTCATCATATATAGGTTTATTTAAAGAAACATAAGAATTTAAAGGTATATGTTTTTGTCTTGTTGCTGTTTTGATTGCAGTTATTATCTGTCTTGTTATACAAATTTCTGCAAAACATTTAAATGAATTTGTTTTTGTTCCATCAAAATCCCTAACAGCTTTATATAGACCTATCATACCTTCTTGAATTATGTCTTCTTTGTCAGCTCCTACCAAAAAATATGACTTGGCCTTTGCTTTCACAAAGTTTTTATATTTAGATATAATATATTCTAATGCTAGTTTATCCCCTTTATTCGCTTTTAATACTATATTATACTCATCTTGTTGGTTTTTATCCAAATCTTCATAATAATTATAGTTTTTATTGCTATCTTTAGCTAGTAACATGAAATCTCCCCCATTTACAAGTTTCGTGTACTTATATTATAGCTCAACAAATCCAGTATTTTCAATGCTTTCTACGAATGTTCTCAAGTTTCGACAAAGTTATATCATCAAGTCTATCTTCTAAAAAATTTCGTTGAATTTTTCTTTCACTATCTCGTTGTTTTTCTTTTATTTTCGTCAAAGTTTCATCTAGATAGAGTTTTAATTCCCTTGCAGATATTCTTGTTGCACCTTTTCCTAAAATAATTTGTTGTTCTGCATAATCACTTGTAGCAACTTGAATTTTATCATATTTAGATAAAGTACTTATATATTTCTCTATATAACTATCTGCCGTTTGGTGTTCTTTTGTGTATACAATCGTTATATATTTTCGATTTTCTCGTTTTTCCGTACCACCCTTGACATTATATGCATCAAAAACAATAATCGCCTTTTTTCCGTGATATTGCGAATATTCGATTATATAGTGTATTAACCTCTCTCTAGCAGCATCTAAATCTTCTGCAGATAAAATCTTTAATTCTTCCCAATCGTTTATAATATTGTAACCATCTACAATTAAATATGATTTGTACTTTTTCTTTGCCATTAATCCTTCTTCATTCTCTGTCTGAATATTTCATATAGTAATATACCACCTGCAACTGATGCATTTAATGATGATACATTTCCTATCATAGGCATTTTAACTACAAAGTCACAGTTTTGTTTAACTATTCTAGACACACCGAAACCTTCACTTCCTATTACTAAAGCTAATGGTCCTGTTAAGTCTTGCTCATAGAAAACTCCTCCGTCCATATCTGCAGCAGCTATCCAAAGCCCTTCTTTTTTTAATTGTTTTATAGTATTAGCTATATTGGTTACTTTACAAACTGGAACATATTCAACAGCTCCTGCTGAAGCTTTTGCTACTACAGAAGTAATGTGAACTGATCTTCTTTTCGGTATAATTACACCATGAGCACCAACTGCATCTGCTGTTCTTATTATTGTACCAAGATTGTGGGGGTCTGTTATCTCGTCTAATATTATGAAGAATGGATCTTCTCCTCTTTCACGTGCTATTTCAAATAAATCTTCTAATTCATAATATTTATAATCACTTACTACAGCAATAACACCTTGATGTGAATGACTTGTACTTATTTCGTCTAATTTAAGTTTATCTACATATTGTATAACTATATTTTTTTCTTTAGCCATACCTATTATTTTTTTGATAGAACCTTCTTTTGATGTATTTGATATCATTAATTTGTCTATTGGTCTATCACTTCTTAAAGCTTCTATAATAGGATTTCTACCTTCTATATTTGCCAATAAATTCACCGCGTATAATGTTTTAAATTTTTGTCTTACTTCTTGTATTTTTCCACATGTCATTTTTCCTTCTGGACATGCTCCATTTAAACAGTTTGGTCCCACATTGTTGAATAATATAGGAGCAACTTCTCTTACTAATTTTAACATTTCTGTTGCTAATTCTCTAATTTCCCATTGTGCTCTTTCACAACATCTATGATGGAAGAAATTATATAAACTTCTAGCATTTATAGTAAATACCATTTTTGTTTCACATGCATTTGGGAATACATATCTAGCATCTTCTATAGACATTTTTTCAGCTTGAGATTTAGCTTTTTTCTCATTTAAACCTTTATCTAATAAGTCTTGATAGTGTTTTTCGAATAATATTTCTACTAACTTATCATAGTCTTCTTGACATTTATTCATTGATTGAATAAATATTTCTTTAGCTTTTTCGTTTTTTTCTATTTCTGGTGGAATGATATACTCAAATTGGTCAAGTTTTACATATCTTTGAGATTGTTGTGAAAAACTTGCTATTCTATGTCTCACTATTTGGTGAGAACAACTTCTTGATATTCCTTCAATCCCGAAAGTAAATGTAACGTGTTCAATTGGAGATTCATGTCCCATACTTACTAACATATTTAAAAATTTATTTATACTTTCTTCAGTTAGATTTTCTGCAATTTCATCTACACCAACTGGTGAATAACATAACTTCGCAGCCATTGATATTACTTTTTCCGGTTCTGGTGTATGAGCTAATAACTTAACTTTCATCTTTAAAATCCTCCCTTTATTCGTAAGTTTA
>ERZ824480.2152-NODE-2152-length-15421-cov-3.753677_pt1 | contig 15421 bp, 11 predicted proteins | sample MGYA00519861_ERZ824480 | MGnify/ENA primary metagenome ERZ824480 (study PRJEB31778, sample SAMEA3449152) | human gut metagenome | biome: human gut; feature: human-associated habitat; material: faeces | place: United Kingdom | collected 2010/2012 ... | reverse complement strand
CGTGGTGCTGATGATGCTGGTGCAGCAGATCAGCGACCTGTTCGACCTGGTGAAAACGCTGTTTTCCCTGTAAGCATGGAGACGGTGATGCGATTGACGGCGCTGTGTCTGGTGGGGGCGCTGCTGGCGGCGAAGACGATTTATAACGGGCTGATTCATTACTCGGACGGGTCGATTCCGTTTCTGACGCAGAAGGCGTTTAATATGACATACCGTGCAGAGGTACGTGCGGGTGTGAATCTCGCGAAGGCGAATACGGAGGTGACGGATTCAGAAGTAACAGTTACACTTCCGGCAGTGGAGATTTTTGATATTTCCATCGACAATGATTCCATCCAGTATTACGATGAGAAGGCAGCGCTTCTGAACTGGGAGCGGAAGGAAGATGCGATGGATGCAATCGCGAGTGCGAAGGAGGATGTAGAGCAGCAGACGAAAGAAATGGATGACCTGGAAACGATGGCACAGGAACAGGCGAAAACACTGATTACCGGAATGCTGTCCGAGACGGTCGGGGACAAGACATTGGTTGTAAAATTTGAAGAATAGTACATAGACGGGATGTCGGCACTTCTTTTTGGGGGATAAAAAAAGGAGGGCCGGTATTTCTTCTGGCAGAAACACCGGCATTATGAAAAAGAAAAATCTATATAAATTGGAAAGAATATTAGGTTGGGACAACGGTTGAAAGATAGAGGAAGATGATTTGTTGTCCCTTTGTTTTGATACGTTTAGTATAGTTGTCATATGTGAGGAAAGTGTGAATGGAGTTTGAAGAAACTTTGAAAAGATTTGTGAATGGCGCGGGTGAACATCGGAACATCCCAACGCCCGGATATCGCCGAATTTGCATAGAATTAACTTGAAAGTGAACACTGCTTCATGGTACAATCGTTTGGCATGTGTGAAATATGAGTTACATTTGAGAGGACAAAAACTATGGACTATAAACTGCTGCTGGACACCGCGGTCATGGCGGGAGAAATCCTGCTGGAAAGCGGGGCGGAGACGTGGCGGGTGGAGGATACCATGCTGCGGATGCTGCGCATGTCCGGCCTGAAAACTGCGGATGTACTGGCGCTGACGACCGGCTTTGTGGTAACGCTCGACGACCCGGCGATGGATTCCATGACTGTTATGCGCAGCGTAGAGAGCCGTGCAACGGATCTGAACCGGATCCATGCGGTCAATCAGCTTTCCCGCGATTTCTGCGAAGGAAATATCGACCTGGATGCGCTGTTCCACCGGGTGCGGGATATCTATCGTGCCAAGTCGGAAATTAAAAAAAATCTGCTCGCGATGATGGCGACGACCGCAGGCTTTGCAATCATGTTCGGAGCCGGGTTCTACGAAGTGCTGGCATCTGCACTTGCAGGTTTTATATCAGGAATCGGTGTTTACGGAGGAAAAAAAGCCGGGATGCAGTCGTTTCTTGTGAACTGTATCGGGTCATTTTTGCTGGCGGTCACATCTATTCTCTGTGTTCATTACCTGCCGGGGACCATGGATCTGAACGTCATTATCATTGCATCGATTATGCCCCTCGTACCGGGTGTGGCGATCACGAATGCGGTGTATGATACCCTGCACGGCGACTACATTTCCGGTGCGGCACGGATGCTTGAGGCGTTTGTAACCGCTGCGGCCATCGCAATCGGCGTGGGACTTGGCATGCTGCTGCTCCGTCCACTGGTGCGGTAGAGAAAACCGATACAGAAAAAAGATGAGGTTAAAGCAAAAATATGAGAATAGCAGGTGAAATCATCCTGAAATCCCTTGGAGCCTGGGTTGCAATCTGGGGATTTTCAAGACTGTTGAACGCACCAAAAAAGCTGGAATGCTACACGGCCGGTGTCGGTATGATCGGCTGGGCGGTCTATCTGATCGTGGAAGTATTCAACGACGGCATTCTGATGAAGAACTTTCTTGCCGCCGTTGCCGTCGCCCTGGTTTCCCAGGCAATGGCGCGTCATTTCAAAGCGCCGGTGATCCTTTTCGTGATCCCGGGCATTCTTCCGATGGTGCCGGGAGCCGGTATGTACCGCATCGTCTACTCGATCGTTATGGGACCGGAAAACATGGTTGGAACGTATCTTTTAGAGACAGCGACCGCGGCAGGCGCAATTGCCCTTGGAATTTTCCTTGGAGAAGCGCTGCAGAAGGTATTTTTTTACGAATTCCATAGGTGATTTACGAAAAAAGTGAGAAATTTGCCAAAACCAAATTTTTGGCTTTTTTTTGTCGGATTTTATGATATACTTAACAGTGTATATGCCCTTGGACGAAAGAAGAAATCTATAGGGGCATTTTTAAGGAAAAAAGAAGAGAAGTAAGTAAAGTGCAGACACAGAACTATGAGGAGCAAAAAATATGAAGTTTGAAGATGATGATTTAAAGGACGGTAAACTTTGGGCTGCCCTGCAAAAAGAGATTGACCGTGACCTGGCGGAAAAGGAGAGCGGTGAAACATTCCAGGAAGAACTGGCAGACATCGAAGACTCCATTGAATTTGAAAGCAAAGAAACAAAAAGCGAAGATCGGATCCCGGATGAGACTGCAAATTTAAGTAATCTGCGAAGTGTCCTTGAGGCAACTGAGCGTGCAAAAGACGAAGAAGCGAAGCAGAAAATGAAGCAGACCAAAGTGGAGCCTGTGACGCAGGACATCGAGATTTCGGAATTTACAGAAGAGGAAGAAGAAATCGAAGAGACGCCGGCTGAGACACCGAAGAAAGTCTCACGTGTAAGCCAGACAACCGAAAAACTGGAAGGTCTCGTTGATTTTGATGACGATCCGGCGGAGACAAAAACAGAATCGGAACCGGAAGAAGTGATGGTGGATGATGATCTGATCATCAACGATCCATTCGCAGATGAGGATGATCTGCTGGGAGAAGAGAAGACAGAGACCAAGGGTTCGGAGAAAGAAGTGCTTGGTGATCAGGTGGAAGCCGCAATGGAGCGCCTCGTCAGCGACACGGTAGGCCATATCCCAATGCCGGAAATAGACGATGAGGATGATGACTACGACGATTATGAGGATGACGACGAAGAGTACATTCCGCATGGCGCAAAACCGCAGAAGAAAAAGGGAAAAGGCGGTGCGGTTATCGCCGTTGCAGCCGTTGCTGTTATTGCTGTGGGAGGCTTTTTCTATGGAAGCAAAATGTTCCATTACCAGAATTATTTCTTCAACGGAACAACCATCAACGGAGTAGACTGCTCGGATATGACGGCCAAAGAGGCAGAAACGAAAATCAAAGAGCAGGCTGCAAACTATACCTTAAATGTAAAATTCAAAGACAATGATACGAAGAGTGTCAGCGGAAAAGACATTGACTATACCTATGCCGGAGACGGCAGCGTGGAGAGCGTGTTAAAGAAACAGAACAGTTTCCTCTGGTTTCTGGGAAATGGCGGAAAAGAGAAAGATTCCCAGGTCACCATGCAGTACAGTCAGGAAAAACTGGATGCGGTGATTGATGGATTTGACGAATTCCAGTCCGCAGACGGTGAGAATGCACCGGCCAGCGCCTACATCACCTTCCAGAACAATGAGTTTGAGATTGTGGATGCTGTTATGGGTGAGGGAATGGATCTTACCCTTGCAAAACAGTGCATCGAAAACGCGCTGATCAATGCGGATACCGAAGTGGATCTTGAAAAAGCAGGCGTTTACGACGGAACCTTGGTAACAGCAGATGACGAAACACTGAATGCACAGAAGGATCAGTTAAATGAACTGGTACGCGCAAGCATCACATACAGTATGCCGGATGGAACAACACAGGTTCTTGACGGAAATACCATGAAAGACTGGCTGGCAGTCGATGCGGATGGAAATTATTCCAAAGATGAAAACCAGTGGAATGAAAGAGTAAAAGAATATGTGGCAAATCTTGCGGCAGCGATCGATACCAATGGCAAGGATCACACCTTCCCGGCAACCGGTATCGAAGGCGGCGTGACCATCAGCCAGGAAGGCTACGGATGGAAAGTGGATCAGGAGCAGGAGATTGCAAAGATCGCAGAAGAAGTAGATGCTCACGCAGCAGATACAAGAGAGCCGCAGTATGCGCAGAGAGAGTTTGCTGCTTCCACAGAGAACAACGGATTCGGCAAGACGTATGTTGAGGTTGATGCCAGCCGTCAGCATATCTGGCTCTACAAAGATGGAAATCTGGTTGTCGACGGGGACTGTGTAACCGGTCTGATGGAGCAGAGCAGCTACACGAAGCCTGGTATCTACACAACCGCAGCAAAAGAAAGCCAGAAAAAACTGCACGGAGAGCTTCAGGCAGACGGCAGCTATTCCTGGGAAAGAGATGTGGATTCCTGGATTCCGTTCAACGGAGAGATCGGTTTCTACGATGCTTCCTGGAGAAGCAGTTTCGGCGGAAACCTGTATCTGACTGCAGGATCGACGACAGGATCTGTTGCACTTCCGACTGCAGTGGCACAGGCATTATATGACAATGTCGATGACGGAACACCGGTTATCATTTATTATTCCGAAGCTTATGAGGTAAGTGAAGATACGCTTACTGTGACACAGGCACCGGAAGCAGATGACGAAAATGTCAATGATACGACGAATACCACGACAGTAACGCCGACGAGAACGCCATCCTACACGTACGATGATGATGACGATGATTACACGCCGTCAACTCCATCAACTCCATCAACTCCATCGACCCCGTCTACGCCGGAACCGACCGCAGCACCGACCGAGATCCCGTCTACGCCGGAGCCGACCGTAGCACCGACGGAGACCCCGTCCACACCGGAACCGACCCAGGAGCCGAGCGCACCGGATCAGGGAGACCATACGGGTGACGATGATTACCCAGGTAAGGGCGAGAGCTGAGAAAAGAAGAAATAGAACATAAAAAATACGCATTCCGTTATCAAAACAGGAATGCGTATTTTTTATGAGAAAGAAACTGTTAAAAATTAATTTTCCGGTACGAACAGTGTGACAAGATCCATCGGGGAAGTGATGGTGTAGTCCGGGTTTTCGGTCTGACCAAAACCGTATGCGGCATGGACAAACGGGATTCCGGCCTCGCGTGTCGCCTTGTAGTCGCCGTCGGTATCGCCGACATAGACCGCGTGCTGCAGATGGTTCTGTTCGATGATTGTACGGATGTTGTCTGCCTTTGCCTTTCCGGTATCGCCAGGACAGAGATGGCCTTTGAAATAGTGACCGAGGCCTGTGGCTTCCAGAAAAACTTCGATATAGCCCGCCTGGCAGTTGCTTACGATATAAAGCGGGTAATGTCTGGAAAGAATAGAAAGTGCATCGACAAGTCCCGGATAAACAGGAGCCGGTGTCGCAAGAAGTGCCTCATGCTCTTTGGCACAGCATGCCTCGATCAGTTCTAACTGGCGCTCCTTTGGATATTCGTGGAAAATGACGGCGGCGATATCCGGGAGCAGGCGGCCGAACAGGCCTTTTAACACGGCTCCGGTGAGGTTTGGTGTCATATCAGTTTCTTTTTCCATAATCTGATTCCATGCGTCGGCAACAACGTCTGTGGAGTCCCACAGGGTGCCGTCCACATCAAAAATAATACTGTCGATCAAGAGTTTTTCCTCCATATCTTAAGGGTTTTGGTTATTCTTTTAAAGTATTTATTAATTTTAATCAAAAACACGTGAGAGCGCAATGTTTATTTTGCATTTTGGAGGAAAATGTGGCAAAATAAGAATGATATATTAACAGGAGATTACTATGCAGGACACAATCACAAAGCCATTATTGAAATGGTATGGCGAAAATAAAAGAGTGCTGCCGTGGAGAGAAAAAAAGAACCCGTATGAAATCTGGGTTTCCGAGATTATGCTCCAGCAGACGAGGGTGGAGGCGGTCAAGCCGTTTTATGAGCGGTTTATGCGTGAACTGCCCAATGTCGCAGCACTTGCGGTCTGTCCCGAGGAAAAGCTTTTGAAGCTCTGGGAAGGCCTTGGTTACTATAACCGTGTGCGGAATATGCAGAAGGCCGCACAGAAAATTATGGAAGTGTATGACGGTGTATTTCCGGCAGATTACGAAGCCTTAAAAGGACTTCCGGGAATTGGAAATTACACAGCGGGAGCCGTTGCATCGATCGCGTTTTGCATTCCGGTGCCGGCGGTGGACGGAAATGTGCTTCGTGTGATGGCACGCCTCCGGGAGGACGGTGAGGACATTTTAAAGCAGTCCGTGAAAAACCGCGTGGAAGCGGAATTGACCGAAATCATGCCGGCAGAAGATCCGGGAGCCTTCAATCAGGCGATGATGGATCTCGGCGCAATGGTCTGTCTGCCGAACGGCGCACCAAAATGTGAAGTCTGTCCGCTTTTTGACCAGTGTCTGGCGGGACAGCATCAGACCTGGACGGAATATCCGTTTAAAAAGAGCGCAAAGCCGCGCAGAATCGAAGACAGAACCGTTCTGTTATTTCTGGACGGTGCGCACACAGCAGTGCGGAAACGGCCGAAAAAAGGACTTCTGGCGGGACTTTACGAGTTCCCGAACTTCGATGGCGTGCTCTCCGAACAGGAAGCACTTGAAGAGGCAGAAAAATTCGGCGTGACGCCGCTTCATATTCAGGCATTGCCGCCGTACAAGCACATTTTTTCCCATGTCGAGTGGCATATCACAGGATACGCCATTAAAATTGCAGGAAACGATGTGGAGCAGGAAGGGGAAGAAAAAGCCGGATTGATTTTTGCGGATGCGAAAACCGCGGCTGAAAGATATGCCATTCCGTCTGCGTTTGCGGAATACGCAAAATACACAGATCTGGAACGTGCCTGAAACGGCAGAAGAGCAAAAAAGAGCAGGGAGAAAAAAGATGAAGATTTTATCAATTGCAGTACCATGCTATAATTCAGAAGCATATATGGAGAAATGTATCGATTCGCTGCTGGTCGGCGGAGAAGAAGTAGAAATTCTGATCGTGGACGATGGTTCCAAGGACGGAACCACAGAGATTGCAGACCGCTATCAGGAAAAATATCCGACGATTGTAAAAGCGATTCATCAGAAAAACAAGGGCCACGGCGGAGCAGTCAACACGGGTGTGGAAAATGCGACGGGTCTGTACTTTAAGGTTGTGGACAGTGATGACTGGGTAAACCCAGAGGCATACCAGAAGATTTTAAATGTTCTGGCAGAAGTCGTACGCGGACCGAAAACACTCGACCTTCTGATCAGTAACTATGTGTATGAAAAAGAGGGCGCCAAGAGAAAACGTGTGATGCGCTATGCGAAATCGCTGCCGGAAGGCCGTTTTTTCGGATGGGATGAGGCGAAAGCTCTCGGCAAAACACATTATCTGCTGATGCATTCGCTGATTTACCGGACTTCTCTTTTAAGAGAGTGCGGCATGAAGCTGCCGGAGCACACCTTCTATGTGGATAATCTGGTTGCGTTTATTCCGCTTCCGTACGTCAAAACGATGTATTATCTCGATGTCAATTTCTACCGCTACTTTATCGGAAGAGCCGACCAGTCGGTTAACGAGAAAGTCATGATCGGCAGAATTGACCAGCAGATCCGTGTCAACAAGCTGATGATCGATTACCTTGGTGAACAGAAAGGGCTGTCGAAGCACCTGCGGAAATATATGATCAGCTATCTGACCATTATTATGACGGTTTCTTCCGTGATGATGATGCGCTCCGGAACGGAAGAAAATCTCGAGAAAAAGAACGATCTGTGGAGATACCTGAAACAGGAGGATGCAGCCGATTACTTCCGCATCCGCCACGGCATTTTCGGAACTGTTATGAGCAGCAAATCAAAACCGGGACAGAAAATTGCAGTCTATGCTTACAAGGTAGCGCAGAAGCTGTATGGATTTAACTAGAAAGTAACGAAGCGGAGGAACGAACAATGCGAGTAGGAATGGGTTACGATGTGCATAAACTGGTGGAAAACCGGAAACTGATTCTGGGCGGTGTGGAAATCCCGTATGAATATGGCCTTCTGGGACATTCCGATGCGGATGTGCTGGTCCATGCCATTATGGATGCGCTTCTCGGCGCTGCAGCACTGCGGGATATCGGACGCCATTTTCCGGACAACGATCCGGCGTATGAGGGCGCCGACAGTATCGAACTGCTGAAAAAAGTCGGTGAGATGCTCGAGGAGCGGATGTATCTGATTGAAAATATCGATGCAACCGTTATTGCACAGAAGCCGAAGCTCCTGCCATACATCGACACGATGGTGAAAAATGTGGCGGAGGCGCTTCATCTCGAAGAGGATCAGGTCAATATCAAGGCAACGACCGAGGAAGGACTTGGCTTTACCGGAAAGAAAGAGGGAATTTCCGCACAGGCGATCTGTTGCATTTCCAAGGCACTCGACCTGATGCCGGACGACCGGATCGCAGGCGGATGCAGCGGCTGCCCGGGATGCGCAAAGAACGCAGAAGAATAAAAGAGAAATGCGATTGCACAAGGCCGGAAGATGTGGTAGACTGGAAGAAGAATAAGGGAGTAGTCGGCGGCATACGTGACGCTATAAGGCCAACAACCGAAGAAAAAGCATTTCTTCTGGCTTTGTATGAAATGACAAGACTTATCTGTATCAACAAATATGGTGCGGATAGGTCTTTTTCTATATAGAAAGAGACCGGTGTACCAGTGGGAACTTATCACAGGAACGCAAAAAGTGTTTTCAGAAGAAAGGACGGATGGAAATGAAAGAGTATCTGGAAAAAAGTTCGAAGATTCTTGATGAGTTACAGACAACGGATCAGGGACTTTCCGAGGCGGAAGCTGCGCGGCGGCTTTCCGAACACGGACCGAACCGGCTGGCGGCAGGGAAAAAGAAGAGTAATCTGCAGCGGTTTTTCGAAGAGCTGAAAGACCCGATGATCCTGATTCTGCTCGCCGCAGCGCTGATTTCCGGCATCACATCGGCGTATGAAGGCGAATCGTACGCTGATGTGGTCATTATTCTCACCGTTGTCATCATTAATGCGGTGCTCGGTGTTCTGCAGGAGAGCAAGGCAGAGAAAGCGATTGAAGCTCTGCAGGAGATCGCGGCAGCCACGTCGAAGGTGATGCGCGGCGGGAAAATGGAAGTGAAAAAGAGCGAGGAGCTCGTACCCGGTGATATTGTAATTCTCGAAGCGGGCGATGCTGTTCCGGCGGATGGCCGTATTTTAGAGAGCGCCAGCATGAAAATCGAGGAAGCAGCGCTGACCGGAGAATCTGTCCCGGTCAATAAAACAGCGGATGTTCTGAACGCCGGCGCAGCCAGCGAGGTTCCGCTCGGGGACCGGAAAAACATGGTCTATATGGGAAGCACCGTTGTCTATGGCCGCGGCCGCGCTGTTATCACCGGAACGGGTATGAAAACCGAGATGGGAAAAATCGCCCATGTTCTGACGCAGTCGGCGGATGAGAGCACACCGCTGCAGAAGCGGCTGAACCAGCTCAGCAAAATCTTAAGCGTGATGGTGCTTGCCATCTGTGCCGTGATTTTCATTGTCGGTATTTTAAAAGAGGGCGTGACGCCGCAGAACATCTTAAATACCTTTATGGTAGCCGTCAGCCTTGCCGTAGCGGCAATTCCGGAAGGCCTTGCAGCAGTTGTCACAATCGTGCTTTCCATCGGTGTGACCAAAATGTCAAAGCGGAATGCGGTGATCCGGAAACTGACGGCTGTCGAGACGCTCGGCTGTACGCAGGTGATCTGCTCGGATAAGACAGGAACGCTGACCCAGAATAAGATGACCGTGGTAAAACATGAGGGAAGCGATATAAAACGTCTCGTATCCGTCATGGCACTCTGCTCCGATGCGGAGCCGGACGAAAACGGCGAGGCAGTCGGAGAACCGACGGAATGTGCGCTGGTCAACGATGCGCAGAAAGAGGGATGCCCGAAGAAGAGCCTGTCCGTCCAGTATCCGCGTGTCGGGGAAGCGCCGTTTGATTCGATGCGGAAACGCATGACAACGATCCACCGCGCAAACGACGGAACGTATTTTTCCTGCACAAAAGGCGCACCGGATGAGATTCTGAAGCGGTGTACCTCCGTTTGGCGTGATGGCAGAAAACAGCCGATGACAGAAGCATTCCGGCAGGAAATCCTGTCGCAGAACAAGGCGATGGCAGACCAGGCACTCCGCGTGCTGGCGGCAGCAGGAAGAGCGTGGAACCAGATGCCGTCCTCCCAGAAGCCGGACTTTCTGGAGCAGGATCTCTGCTTTTTAGGACTTTGCGGTATGATTGATCCGGTGCGGCCGGAAGTAGTCGATGCGATCCGGGAATGCCGCGGGGCAGGCATCCGTCCGGTGATGATTACGGGTGACCACAAAGACACAGCGGTTGCTATTGCAAAAGAGCTGGGTATTCTGGAGGCGGGCTGGAAAGCGGTAACGGGAGCCGAGATTGACCAGTTAAGCGATGAGGAGCTTGACCGGAGAATCGAGGAATATGCTGTTTACGCACGCGTCCAGCCGGAGCATAAAGTGCGGATCGTCGATGCGTGGAAGCGGAAAGGCAGAATCACCGCGATGACAGGAGACGGAGTCAACGATGCGCCGTCGATCAAGCGTGCGGATATCGGCATCGGAATGGGCATCACGGGAACGGATGTGACGAAAAACGTGGCAGATATGGTGCTCGCGGACGACAACTTTGCGACGATCATCGCGGCGGTTGAGGAAGGAAGACGAATCTACGATAATATCCGCAAGGCAATTCAGTTCCTTCTGGCATCGAACCTTGCCGAGGTGCTGTCGATTTTCTGCGCGACGCTGATGGGCTTTACGATTTTAAATCCGGTGCATCTGCTCTGGATCAACCTGATTACGGACTGCTTCCCGGCGCTGGCGCTCGGTATGGAGGACGGTGAGGCAGACATCATGAAACGCCCGCCGAGAAATGCGGATGATGGTATTTTTGCGGACGGCCTCGGCTTTGATGTTGCGTTTCAGGGCATCGTGATTACGGTGCTGACGCTGGCGTCCTACTTCATCGGCCACTATCTGGAAGCCGGCCGCTGGGAAATCGTCAACAGCCCGGACGGCATGTCGATGGCGTTTCTGACACTCTCTATGGTGGAAATTTTCCATTCCTTCAATATGAGATCACGGAAAGGTTCTATTTTCCACATGAAGCATCAGAACAAGTATCTGTGGGGCGCGATGGCACTCTCATTTGTCCTCACATCCGCCGTCATTTACATCCCGGTACTGTCGAGTGCGTTCGGTTTTGAGCGGATCAGCGCGTTGGAATATGATGTGGCGATCGGCCTTGGACTGCTTGTCATTCCGGCGGTCGAAATCAGCAAGTGGATCCGGCGGAAATTTGCTTGACAAACGAGAAAAATTTGCATAAACTAGAACAAACGGAAACAGAAAAAGGCTTGGAACGGAAAAAGTAGAAAATCAGAATTGTTTCACAGAGAATGGCAGACAAATGGGGCTGGAAGCTGCCTGAAATGAGGATTTTTGAAGTGCGTCCGGAAGCAGGCCGGGTGAAGCGGAAAAAGTGGGTAGTCCGGCACGGGTCCTGCACGTTATGCAGAAGAAAAGAAGAGGGCAGGTGTGTCCTTAAAGTAAAGTGGAACCACGGAGCTATTTCGTCTTTATCGGAGATGAAACAGCTCCGTTTTTGAATATTGCCCTTCGGGCAAAAAAGGTGGTAAGAAATAAAAAATCCGGAAAAGTCCCGGCAGGAGGCAAGGAGAGGAAAGATGAGTTTTTTCGCGTATTTTAAAGAGGAATTTCAGGTGATTCAGGAGCGGGATCCGGCGATACATTCTCCCATGGAAGTCTTGCTGTATCCTTCATTTCGTGTTATGCTGAAGTACAGACGGGCGCACAAGCTATATCTGAAAGGCCATTACTTTCTGGCCAGGTGGATTTCACAGCGGGCAGCGAGAAAAACCGGTATCGAAATCCATCCGGGTGCGACGATCGGAAAGGGACTGTTTATCGACCATGGAGCAGGCGTTATCATCGGAGAGACGACCGTCATCGGAGACAACGTGACGCTGTATCAGGGCGTGACGCTCGGCGGTAATGGTAAGGAGACCGGGAAACGTCATCCGACGCTGGAGGACAATGTTATGGTCAGCGCCGGTGCGAAGATCATCGGATCGTTTACGATTGGGGAAAACTCCAAAATCGGAGCCGGATCGGTTGTGATCGAGGAGGTTCCGCCGAACTGTACCGTCGTCGGCGTGCCGGGGCACATTGTGAAGCAGAATGATGTGCGGATTCCGAGAAAAAGCATGGATCACATTCATCTGCCGGACCCGATTTTCGAGGATATCAAAGTACTCCAGCAGGAGAATACGGAGCTTACGAACCGTGTGCTCGAGCTGGAGGGCGAGCTGTGTCAGATGAGGAAAAAAGAAAGGACAGAACAGAAGTGACGGAAGTGGGCAAAGAGACAGAAAACGAGGAGCTTTTTCCAGAGGCGGTTTTCGGGGAGAAGGATTATCTTTCGGAGGTATTCGGACTGGAACAGCATGACATCCGCATGTATTCGCCGCTTACGCTGGCCTACATCGGGGATGCTGCGTATGAGATCGTCATCCGCACGATTCTGGTGCGGAAAGCAAATATGCAGGTCAACAAGCTGCACCGCCATGCGGCAGGGCTTGTAAAGGCGGAGAAACAGTCGGCGATGATTGAAATTCTGGAGCCGCTGTTTACCGAAGAGGAAAAACAGATTTATAAAAGAGGCAGAAATGCGAAATCCTATACCAAGGCAAAAAATGCGTCCACGATCGACTACCGCCGGGCAACCGGGTTTGAGGCCGTGATGGGGTATCTGTACCTGAAAGGGGATTACAAGCGGATGATCAACCTGATCCGGGCAGGACTTGGCGAAGTGTGAGAGCAGATAAGATTCAGAAAATAAAAAAGAAGCGGCAGGGCAGTGGGGCTTTTGAAAAAGCAAAAGTTCCCACTGCTTTTGGGACCGCGGAACAGGAATGATATGAGAGAAAACAACAGAAACGACAAGAGAAACTTTGAGAGAAGAGACGGAAAAAAACGTGACTTTAAGGGGAAACGAGATTACTGTGACAGAGACAGAAAACAGGAAGTACAGCAGGCGGATGAGGAGTTTACAGGCGGCATGGTAGAGGGAAGAAACGCTGTCATCGAGGCGTTCCGCTCCGGCAAGACCGTGGACAAGCTGTTCGTCCTTGCAAGCAGCCAGGACGGCCCGATCCGCACGATCATCCGCGAGGCGAAAAAACACGATACCATCATCAACTACGTAGAAAAAGAGCGTCTTGATGAGCTGTCCACCACAGGAAAGCATCAGGGTGTCATTGCACAGGTTGCTTCCTACAGTTATGCAACCGTTGAGGACATCCTCGCGCGCGCAGAGGAGAAAGGGGAGCCGCCATTTATCCTTCTGCTGGACGGCATTGAGGATCCGCATAACCTCGGTGCGATCATCCGTACCGCAAACCTGGCAGGCGCACATGGTGTCATCGTGCCGAAGCACCGCGCAGTCGGCCTGACAGCAACCGTTGCCAAAACGTCGGCAGGTGCATTAAATTACACACCGGTGGCAAAGGTGACGAATCTGGTGCAGACCATGGAAATGCTGAAGGAAAAGGGCATCTGGTTTGTATGCGCGGACATGAACGGACAGAGAATGTATGATCTCGACCTCAAAGGACCGATCGGCCTTGTAATCGGAAATGAGGGAGAGGGTGTCAGCCGTCTGGTGAGAGAAAACTGCGACTTCACAGCCACAATTCCGATGAAAGGCGATATCGACTCTCTGAACGCTTCCGTGGCAGCCGGCGTGCTCGCTTATGAGATTGTAAGACAGAGAAGCTGCTAGAAATTGCGGAAAATCACATTACGCTCCGGCGGAAGAAAGATGAAGGATACAAGAGATATGATGGTGAAAGATTACGATACCTGTACGGATGAGGAGCTGATTGCGCGTCTGCGGGCAGGAGAACGCGAGATTACCGATTATCTGATCGACAAATACAAATCGCTGGTGCGGACCAGGGCGAGGGCGCTGTACCTGGTGGGCGGAGATCACGAGGATCTGATCCAGGAGGGCATGATCGGGCTGTTTAAGGCTGTCCGGGATTATGATTCCGGCAGGGATGCCAGCTTTTTTACCTTTGCCCAGCTCTGCATCAGCAGACAGATGTATACGGCGGTGCAGGCGTCCAAAAGAAAGAAGCACCTGCCGCTGAATACCTATGTTTCTCTGGACAGCCAGGAGGATAGCGGGGAACAAAAGGGGCAGGAGCAGCCTCTGGTGGAATTGCTGGCGGACAGGACAAAGCTGAATCCGGAGGAGCTTGTGCTGGATAAGGAGCGGGTGGATTATCTGGAACGGGCGATGGAAAAGGAACTGAGCGAATTTGAAAAGCAGGTTCTTGATTTATACAGAACAGGGATGAATTATTCCCAGATTGCCAGAGTGCTTGGACGGGACGAAAAGGCAACAGATAACGCTTTAAGCCGGGCGAAACAGAAAATAAGAGGGCTTTTGAAAAATGAAGCCGGAAAATAAAAGTTTTAGACTTTTTTAATGGATTTCTGAGCCGGTTAGTGGTAACATACTACCAGAGTCTGCCGGTTTTTCAAATCTTTTTGGAGAACGGAAACGTTTGATACAGGGAGTGTCAGTGTAAGGAAAGGCGTATGTTGACTTATGGAAAAGTTTAGTGTAAAGAAACCGTTTACAATTCTGGTAATGGTAGTTGCCATTATTATGTTGGGATTTGTCAGTCTTTCCGGCATGACAACAGACCTTCTGCCGGAAATGAGTCTGCCGTATATGTTAGTGATAACAACCTATCCGGGGGCGAGCCCGGAAAGAGTGGAGTCCAGTGTGTGCGAACCGATGGAGAGCGCATTGGGCTCCATTTCCGGTGTAAAGAATGTATACAGTATGTCCTATGAAAACTACGGGATCGTAGAACTGGAATTCGCAGACGGAACGGATATGGATTCCGCCATGGTAAAAGTATCCAGTGCGCTGGATAATGTGGAGGCGGCGCTGCCGGAGGAATGTGGTACTCCGAATATCATGGAAATCAGCATGGATATGATGGCATCGGTTTATCTGGCGGTTGCCTATGAGGGAAGGGATATTCAGGAAACCTCCCGGTTTGTGGAGGATACGATAATTCCCTATCTGGAACGTCAGGAGGGTGTTACCAGTGTTTCCGATATCGGTCTGGTGGAGAATTCCATTTCTGTTGAGCTGAATCAGGAAAAAATTGATATTCTGAATGAAAAGATACTGATGAAGGCAAATGATGCCTTTGCGGATGCGGCGGAACAGCTTGAGGATGCAAAGAAGCAGTTAAAGGATTCTGAGAAAAAGCTGGAGGACAGTAAACAGGAGCTGATTGACGGGCAGCAGGAAATTGACGACGGCAGAACGGAGCTTGAGGATGCCCAGAAGAAGCTGGA
>ERZ824480.2150-NODE-2150-length-15432-cov-3.470248_pt1 | contig 15432 bp, 16 predicted proteins | sample MGYA00519861_ERZ824480 | MGnify/ENA primary metagenome ERZ824480 (study PRJEB31778, sample SAMEA3449152) | human gut metagenome | biome: human gut; feature: human-associated habitat; material: faeces | place: United Kingdom | collected 2010/2012 ... | reverse complement strand
CGTTCGAAAAGGCGTTCGGGTTCAGCTCGTCGGCCAGAGCGATTATTTCTTTAAGCGTTTTATTCATATATTCTCCTTTCTTGGGCCGTACTGCGGCCCGGCCAAGGGACCTTCTTTATTCTATCTTTATCGCGCTTGAAATGTAAGTCCGTATACGCCAAAAGGCAAAGAAAAAAAGGGTAACCGTAAAGTTACCCTTTTCATTTATATTCATCAATATGTTATCGGCGTTCTGAAAATAGCGCTTAAGACGCAGTCGGAAACAAACAGCGCCGCGAGCACAAGAGCGGCGGCGAGGACAATGCGCCGGTCGATCTTGCCGAACACGCCATATGCCGCCGGCTCGATCACATAGTGAAACACGAGCGCGAGCACGGCAAAGCTTAACACGCTCCTTAAACATATGATGCCGCCGATGTTTAAGAAAAGGCCGCTATAATCCCACAGGCGAAGGCCGAAAAAGCGGATGCCGGCCCAGCCGATGGCATATTCCACCGCGCCGGTCGCCGCGGCCGAGAGCAAAAAGAGCACGGCCGGGTGCTTTTTCAAAGGCTTCATCGCATAGATCGCGAGCGCCCCCACGCCATAGATCGGGAGCCACGGGCCGTAAAGAATGCCGCGGTTACGGAGCAGACCCTCCGTGATCCAGTAAAAAATCTCCTCATATATCCAGCCGACGAGACAGCCCGTCAAAAACACGGCGAAAAGGTAGCAAAGCCTGTCTGTTACCGAATTTTTACCTTGCATAGCCGCACCCCCTCACACGCCGGCGAGCGACAAGAACTTCTTGTCGGACTGTATCGCGTGCGTGATAAATTTCCCGTCCCGGAAAAGCGCGTAGTTCGTGACCGGCGCGGGCATATTCTCGGCCGTCTCTTTGTCCGTGACGTGTATGACCTTGATGGCGATCCCGTGTTCGGCGGCCGCCGCAGCCACTCTCGGCACCCAGTAGTATGTAAACGGGCACTGGTCGGTATAATAAAGCACGAAGCCCGGCTCGCTCACCTTCGGGCATCGCGCGCACTCTTTAAATTTCGGGGGACAGGCGCCCTATTCTAACGGAAGATAACAGAGCGTGATCCCGCAGTCGGACTCATCGGCCACCGAAAAGCCGTGATGCGAAAGCCACTTTGGGTCCGACAAAAACTCGCGCTTTCGCCCCTCGGACGAGAGAATGCAAATGCCGTTTTTGCCCTGCTCCTCTGCGTCCCTCACGCACTTTTCCAAGAGCTCGTTTGAGTAGCCGTGCCCCTTCATCGAGCCGGCGATCCAGAGGCAGTTTATGAAGATATACCCCTTAGCCTCGATCGGCACCCACGCGTTTTCGGCCGGAATATACTCGATGAAGCACTTGCCGCGCTCCTCGCTCCTGTAAAAAACGAGGCCGTCGGAAAACCGCTCCTTCATCCACTCCTTTTTCGCAAGACTCTGCTTGCCGGACATCGCACAGCAGATATGCTCCGAATCGATATTGTCCTTCGTGATCTTAATATAATTCACAAAAACACCTCCCGACAGATTCATTATACATACATACCCATATACTGTCAAGAGGTGTTTATATTGATTATCGTCTATATTTCTACTATTTCGCGAATGTGAGCCGGGTCAACGTCGGCCACGCTGACTCCCGTCGCCGCCGCGATCGCCGCCGCCGCACCGGACGCCGCGCCGATTCCGACGCAGATGGGCATCGCCCTGAAATTCGAGTGCGCGATGTGTGTGCCGGAAATGTTCCTTCCCGATAAGAGGAGGCCCTCCACCTTTTCCGGAACGAGACAGCCGTAGGGGATCTTATAGCCCTTCTCCTGTGTAAAGTGCGCCTGAACGCCCGTTTTGTCGAGCCCCGAGCCAGTGATGTTGTGCACGTCGAAGTTAAAGTGCGCGCCCTTAACGACATAGTCGGAAAATTCCGCCGGCTTTAAGATGTCCTCCTCGGTGAGCGTGTATTTGCCCTTGAAATGGCGCGTTTCGCGGATTCCGATGAGCGATGCGGAGCTTATGATGAAGCACTTTTCAAAGCCCGGAACGAATTCGCGCAGGTATGCTACGACCGCGTTCATCTGCTCTCTGCACTCGATCGTCGCGCGCGTTAAGTCGTCGGGGTCTGTGCCGTCGATGCCGACGGAGTTTGTCATATTCAGCGTGACAACGCCGGGAAGCGTCGTCCGGTAGGTCAGAATGTGGCCGGCCGGATAGGGAATGTGCTCCTTCGCGAGCGCCTGGAGCTCGCCCTTTTCGGTGTCGTAGGTCGTCTCGAACGACGGAATGAACGCCGCGCGGTCGGTGTCCACGCCGGCAACTTTGAACATCAGCGTGGCCGGCTGCATCTTCCCGTCGGACTCTCTGCCCTTGAAAAATTCCGCTCCGGCCGCGGCGGCGATGTCTCCGTCGCCCGTCGCGTCAACGGTGACCTTGGCGTAAATGTCGGTCATGCCCTTTTTGTTGATAACGCTCGCGCCCAAAACCTTGCCGTTTTTTACTATCGCGTCCGCCGCGAAGGTGTAAAGCATGATCTTGACACCGGCCTCCGAGAGCATCTCTAAGTACAGCGTCTTTAGCTGCTCGGGGTCGATGTCCGCCGTCGTGCCCTTCCTGAACTCGTTTCTCTCGGCCGAGCGGTTTATTATTTCGTACCAGAGGGGGCTTTCGCAGCTGCCCGTCCAGTGGCTCATCATGCCGGAAGTGGAGATTCCGCCGATCTCGCCGCTCTGCTCAACTATGATAACCTTGGCGCCGGCCTTGCCCGCGGTGTATGCCGCCGCGAACCCCGAGGGGCCCGAGCCGAGCACCAAAACGTCTGTTTCCAATTTAAACTTTTTCATACGATCATCCTCCTTGGCTTTAGAATATCACTTTTTCAGCACATTTTCATTTGTTTTTCTGCAAATTATCTTTACTTTTCTGCAATTTTGCAGTATAATGAAGCCATGAAAAACAAATTGCTTGACGACATCAATAACTATATTGAATATCTTTCGTCGCTCGGTCTGCTCGTCACCGTGCACGGGCGCGCGGTGCGCGGGCTCTTGGAGCACAACATTCATAAAAGTCCGTTCTGCGCGCTCGTTAAATCCGATTCGGACGCGTGGGACAAGTGCGTCCGCTGTCAGCAGAAGGGCTTTAACCGCTACCGGGACGGAATGCTTTTCGGAATGTGCCACGCCGGAATGGAGGAATATGTTTTTTTCGTGGATTCGGGCACGTTCGTGAGCGTCTCGGGCTATGGCATCAACCGCGGCAAGGCCATGGAGCGAATGAAAAATATATCGACGAACTTCAATATAAAATACGCTGAGCTTTTGAACGTCTACGATTCGGCGCTCCGCCACGAGGCGGAGGACGAAAAGCGCCTCGGCACGCTCATAAGGCCGCTGTGTCACATGATCTCGCTTTTCGAGCTTATGACCGGGAGCACGATCGAGTCCCAGAGCCGGAGCAAGACCTTCGATTCGGTGCTCTCGTTCGTTCAGCGGCATTTTGCCGATGGCATTTCGCTTCGCACCGTGGCCGAGGCGTGCTCGTGCTCGGAGTCGACCGTGTCGCACCTTTTCAAGCTCTATAAGGGCGTTCCGCTGAAAAAATACATCACGGAGCTCCGGCTCAAAAAGGCGGCGGATCTTTTGTCGGAGAGCGATCAACAGTGCGCCGATAACTACTGCCATAACTTTTTTCATTGCAATTCCCCCTTATATTTTGCCGCGAGCGCCGAGAAAACATCAGTCAGCGAGCGGCTTATAAACTCATTGTCGAGCGGCAGATAGCCCGTGTTCACCATCGCGGCGATGCCGTGCGTGAATATCCACATCTCAAGGTGAAAGCGGCATGCCTCGTCCTCTGAAATGCCGAGACTCTTTTTTAAGTATTCCAGAATCGGGCGGATCTCCTCCCGGCTATCGGCGACGGTCTCGCCCGACCGGTCGCGCATGAAGAGGATCTTAAAAAGCTCCTTTTCCTCGGCCGCGAAACGGATATAGGCCATTCCGCTCGCCTTATACGGCGGACCGGAAGCCGTGTCGAACGCGTTTTTCCACGAGACCTCGTAATATGCTTCGGCCATTTTTTTGACCTCGGACGAAAGCTCGTCCATGCTCTTAAAGAGCCCGAAGATCGGCTTTGCCGAACAGCCGAGCTTTTCGGCGAGCGAGCGCGCCGTGAGTGCGGAAAATCCGCCCTCTCTCACGATCTCAAAAGCCGTGGCGACGATCTCTTCTTTTGTAAACATAAACTTTCTTGGCATTTTTGCCTCCGTATTTTAGCGCAACATATGTTGCGCAACGTTTGTTGCTTTTATTATAGCACCCCCGCGCCCGTTTGTCAATAGTAAATTTTTAAGGCTCCCATGACGATGGAGCCGGCTCGGCAAGGCCGAGACCGAGAAAGAGTCCGACAAGCACGCACCCATGTAAATGCGCCTGTTCAGTTTTGCACTTGTTTTGCCGGTGCACCGCAGGGGATGACGTCACCGACATCCCGTTTTTTCACACCCTCGGGTCGCCCCGACTACGCTAATGCACCGCTAACAAAAAAGCTCACGGAAGATCCGTGAGCTTTTTTTACTTCATATTCTTCGCGCGGTTGATGAGCGCCGCAACCTGAGCGCGCGTGACCGCTCCCTCCGGGTCGAGCGTTGCGCCGTAGCCGAGCACGAGCCCCTCGCCGACCGCATAGGCGATATACCGCCTGTCGCCCTCGGGCAAAAGCTTAGCGTCAGAAAACTTCTCTGTCACCGACTCATCGACTCCCGAAACGTCCGCCCTCAAGGCCTTGACCAGTGCGACAATAACATCGCCGCGCTTTGCCGGCGTGAGCTCCGCGTTGTCCGTCATATAGCCAAACTGCCGCTTTAACAAAAGCGCGAGCTGTTCATAAGTCACCTGATCGTCCGCCCCGAAGTGCCCGTCGGGATAGCCTTTGATCACACCCTCAGCCGCGAGCGCCGTGACATCGCCATACGCCCAGTGACCCTTTGGAACATCGGTAAACTCCGGATTTTTAAGCTTTTCGGGCTCTTTTTCGGCCTTTTTTTCCGGCTTTTTTTCAGGCTCCTTTTCGGGTTCTTCCTCCGGATCTTCTTTTTGGGCGCCGTCCGTCTTTTTGTCCGTCACCTCGTCCGTCTCTGCCTCGTGGACGACGTCCTCGCCGGTCTTGGGGTCGAAATATTCATAGTCCGTTTCCCGTTTCTTTTTCTCATAGAGCTCCCGGCTGTACTCCATGTGAAGCTCGCTCTCGCGCTCGCTGATCTTACAAAACTCATCGACCGTGTAGGCCGTGCCGACCTCGAGCCTGCACTCGTCGCTGTCCATAATGTTAAACTCCGAGTAGTCCGTGATATAGTAAGGTATGATATATTCCTCGCCGCCCGAGGTCAAAAAATACGCGTACATATGCGCGCCCTCGGAGAGGTAGATCGGCATAACGCCCGTGACCTCACCGAGCCCGTTCTTTTTCGCGAAGGCCTTTGCCTCATCCGGACGCAGGAGAACAGCGGCAGATTCTTATATATGCCCCTGTAGACGCCGTGCTCGAACCCGGCCATATACCAGTCGTCCGAGTCCTTCGCGCGCGCACAGAAAAAGACCGTCTGCGGCTCGTCGCCGTTCTCCAAGGCCCTGTAATTCGTGTACTCGCCGCGAATGACTGTCTCCCCGTCGACCAGCGCCCAGATCTCGGGGTCGTGCTCCTTGCTTTCCCTGATGTAATCCTCGTCCCTGTCCGCGGCGAAAACCGACGAGACCGCCAGCACCGCCGCCAGCGCCATCGCACATAGCTTTTTCATAGTACCACCCTTTCTTTACGCCTCAGACCGACTTCCCGATAAAAAACAGGAAGTCGGTCTTTTTTTACAATGCTTACTTTGCTATGAAATCAACAACTTCATTCAATGCATAAGGATTATTGCTTACCAATTCTTCAGTTCCTGTCATATAGGGGATTATATATTCCGCTCCCTCTAAAGTCTGCACCCATATTCCAAGACTTCCGTTATTGTCAATAACTATATATTTCATTTTTCTGATATTTGTTACATCATTTTTTTCAAGATTATTCTCAATCGCCGCACTGTTAACAAATGTGTTCGCTTTTTCATTGTCATTCTGTTTGTCTATGCGGTTTACGAACCATTTTCCTTCTCTTTTGATTGCTCTTTCAAGCATCTTTTCCTTTCTTTCATCAGAAACGTTTAATGCCTCAATTTTCTCGGTTACGCTTTCTAACGCCTCTCCTTTTTTCATAAAGATAAATGATATTTTGCCATCTATTTCTTTTGGTACGAACCAGTACTCATTATCTTTTTCTAACTGAGAAGCCAATGATGTTGTGTTTTCAGCTAACTCAACGCGATAAAGCTGTATTGCATTATCCGCGCTTGCCATATACTCAGTTTCAGCCATATTTGCCATGTTCGCCAGTGTATCGGCATTGTTCACTATTTCCAAACCGTCATCAAATTCATAACGGCTTTTCAACACATCACTGCTATTTATTGCAGCCTGCAACTGTGTTGTTTCGGAAATCTCTTTCTCAATGTCCGCATTTTCTATTCCTCTGCTTGCAAAAACCGCGGTTATCAGCAACGCCGCACTTAATGTTGTTGTGCAAAGCGCTAAACTTCTTTTTTTCATATTCACTTGGCTCCTTTCACTCTTAATTATAATAGATCTGAATACGACTCGGTGTATTGGAGTTTAATATATTTGTGCCGTTATAGAGAACATTTACTCCGCCATATACAAATCCGTTCAACAAGAAGTCGTCATAATCCACGGTTTCCTCATTTTTACTTGACGGGTTAAAATAAGAAATAGTGTTTCTTCCTATGTTTACATCTTCAAGAATTACATATTTTTTCAACCCATCGAACGTAATAGTCGGGTGTGCCAAATAAAACACAACAGGCTGATTAAAACCCCATAAATAATTCATCAGTTCTTCAATTTCATAAATTTTATCGGTCTCTACCTTAAATCTTGGATTCAGCATCAAATCCCCGGAATAAATATAGTCCGCCGCTATCGCCATCTGTTCCGGAGTTGCTTTAACACCGCCGCTGAATCCGTTTGGGCTGTCTGATGCATAGTCGGACGTTATAAATGCATAGGCATTTTCATAATTTCTGCCGGTAACTGCTGACGGAAACATATATTCAAACGTGTAATTTCCGAGAATATCCGCGCATACGCACCAATCCGTGCTCTCCGCCTGAGGAAAATCTTTATTATGAGCAAATGTGCGTGTTCCGTTTTTATTGTGAGAAACCGTTAATTTATAGCTATTGGCAGAACTGTATGTGCCGTTCTGCGAATATATTCTTACGAAATATGTACCGGCCTCATTAAATACGCCCCTCATAATTTTTCTCCGCGCCGAATTGGTAACTGTTGTGTTTGACAAAACACTCGGCCTTCCGGTTGAACCTGATCTGTAGCGTAAATCAAAATTATATAAGCAGTCATCCGGTACAACCAATGTTATTGAATAAGGTGCTGGAACCTGATCAGCAGTGAGAGTAAACTTATACCAATCCACCTGTGATTCTGATGTAATGTAGTCCGTCACCGATGTTGTATATTCTGTAGCATCCTTGTATCCATTGTCAAAAGCAAGTGCCATATTGCCAAAACACGTTATTATAATTGCGAAAACCGTAATTAACGATAATCTTTTTTTGACCGTTTTACTCATTTCAGTACCCTCCATCTTCTTTTGTAGTTAAAGTTATAATAATTTACCTTTTTTATATTTCAATAACTAAACATCGGCATCTCCTCCCATTTTTATATCTGTCTTTCTATTCATATATCTAAATATACGAATCGCGCTGATATAAATTTCACACTCTATTTTCTTTTTTCATTAGTTTGCGAAGTTCTTCCGGTTCTTTCATCTGGTGCATTCCGGCGCTTGACGCCAATCCGGCAGAATGTTTTGCCACATATAATGCGACATCTGCTAAAAAACAACCCAACCAATTAAGCATATTTTTTCCCTCCCTTCTTTAACAACATACTGACAACCATTAAAATTATCACCGCCGTCATTGTTGTTGACATAATAACTCCGGATTCTATGTCTTTAATAACCAGAGCCAATGAAACAAAGCATACGAAAACAGACATAATTATTGATTTTCTTTTATTCATTTCTCGTTGTTTTTTTTGCAACGGCTTATTCGGATGCTCCACTGGAGCAAACATAGAAACAAACACAATGCTTATAAAATTTAATGTAAACAAAACATGTACACAACTTTTCATATTGCCTATACTGTCACTTAGAATAATCACGCTCACATATGTAATAATCATTGACAATCTGCAAACCGTAAAAGTTTTTGCATGAAAACCGCCGCAAAACTGCCGTAACCCGTATAATGTAATTAAAAACAATATACTTTCAATCGTTTTACCAATTATTGTTCCAAATGCAACAATCAATACATAATTAAAAATGTCAGCCAATATCAACTTAAATCCGTAAACATATATATCCCGCTTATCCTTGGCAATAATATCTTTTTTTATCAAATAATCAGTTATCGAGCGTGCTATTTCGTTCATCGTTGTTTTTCCTTTTTTCTTCATTTTATCATAAAATTCATTTTTTCGGCCGACATGTGACCATCGGCACAAATAGCGTGACAAAAAGCGCACCGCTCAGCTGTTTTCAAGCATTATGTGACAGCAAAATTCGTTTTCCTCCTCGTAAAAACGAACCGTGCCGTTATGCCGCTTCACAACGTCCCTGACCGACCTCAGCCCGATACCGTGAAGCTCTTTGTCGGGCTTGGTGGTCTCAAGCTCACAGTTTTTCTTAAGAACGGAATCTTTTATGCTGTTCGTCACCTCAATTAAAAGATACTCCCCGTGCTCTTTTAGATCGAGGCCGACTCTCTTTTCCTCCGTGAGCTTTGCCGCCTCGATCGCGTTGTCCAAAAGATTGCCGAAAAGAACCGCTATCTCCTCCGGCAAGATGTTGACGGCAGTACCTTGCATAACGCTCACCTGAACGAAAATGCCGCTCCGGTTGCACACGGCGACCTTGGAATTCACGACCGCGTCAAGCGCCCCGTTTCCGGTGTTCACATAATTAAACACATTCGGAAGATAATTATCCGTCAGCGATCTTAAATATGCTTTTATCTCATCGCACCTTCCCGCGTCGGCGTAATGCATCGCGGTGAGAAGCTGATTTTTTATGTCGTGACGCACCTTTTTCATCTCGCCGACAAACGCCTCCTTGTCGGAAATGCTTTGCTTCAGCGCCTCGTTCTGCTGTTGCAAAAGCTTTGCCGCGACCGCGTTTTCATACTCTTTGTTCATAACGACATAAAACCAATAGGTCATTATGTCCGCAACGACGATGCACGAAAGGCCGACCGTGATATAGGGCGTTATCGCGGGAGTATTGAGCGCCGCCTTCATCAGCGCGCCCATCGATACTAGCGAGACCGCCGGCATCACCAGAAGCATCAGCCATTTGTATTTGCTCAGGCTGTGGGCATATCTGTTACCCAAAATTATCCGCGTTATGTAAAAAAGCGCGACCTTCGAGATCACGACGCCGATGACCCTTGTCGCGTTGAAGACCGTTATCATATCCGCCGGGTCGTAGCCGATGATATTGCACAGTAAAAGGTTCGCCGCGACGCCCGTCATATATGTTATAAGCTCGGCGAAAAACGCGATCCAGAGCTTCACTCCGACACTGCCTTTTAAAAATATCAGCGCGTAAACAAAATATATCAGAATCGGAATGAACGCGCCGGCCGTTTCAAAGGCGGCTATGCTGTTCATTATGCACATCTGCCCGAACGCGACGAGCCAGCAGAGCAAAAAGCCTCCGCGGCCGCTCTTTTTCGCGCCGAGATACCTTGTGACAAAGTCCGTCAGTATAAGCGTTTCTGCAAGGTTCACTCCGGTTTCGAACAAAACCTCGGTCATATGAGCGTCCTCCTTATAAAATCGTGATACTGTTCTTTGACTGCCTCGGCCTTAAGGCGGCTTAGGCCGAGGTGCGTCCCGTCCGTTAAAATGACCTCGCGGCTCGTGATCTTTGAGATACAGCGAAGATTCACCAATATCCCTCTCTGAATCCTTGCCGCGCCGTGTGAGGAAAGCTGTTTTTCGGCAGACCCCATTTTGCACCTGACAGTTTTATCACCGGAAACCTGGTCGTGAATTATGATGTTGTTTTTCATTCCCTCGATATATAAAAGCGAGCCGATGTCGACCTCGATCACGCTGTTTTCGGTTTTAAGGTTCACTGTCTGCCGCTTTTGCTCCGCCATTGCGTCAAGCTTTTTAAAAAGTCTCGGGAGTATCGCTCCAACGTCGTCTATGTGGCTTTTTCTGATGAACCAGAACGGCTGATATTCGTATGACTGATAGACCTTGTCGTCGTAGCCCGTCACGAACACGATCGGTATGTCCTCTTTGATGCCCTGAAGTGCCTCGGCCGCCTCAAAGCCGCTCATCTGCGGCATGTCGATGTCAAGGAACACCGCGTCCGCCATTTTTTCGCGAAAGGCAAAAAGGAGCGCTTTTGCACTGTCAAAGACCTTTATTTCGTTCTCTCTGTCTTTCGCGCTGTAGGTATCTATCGTTTTTTTGAGCTTTTCCGCAAAGCCCAAGCAGTCGTCGCATATGTAAAATGTTGTGCCGTTGCGCATTTTTCCGCCTCCCGGTTCTTTTATAATTTCGACTTAATCATACCATATTTTTGTTAATAAGTAAATACTTCCGTGGTAATTTTTAATTAAATTGACATTCACAGGGCGCAACGCTGTGCGGCGGGACCGTGCTTTTAAAGCCTTCCCCCTTGGGGGAAGCCTTAAACCTCCGCTAAGGTTTGGACAGAGCATTTAACGGCTCCCCCAGGGGGAGCTGGCATTTTCGAAGAAAATGACTGAGGGATTTTTTTGTTTTGCACCCTCGTGTCGTCGTAAACGCCCACGCCTACGATTCTGTCACACTTTTGGCGTATAGGGACTTACAATCGACTCTTATTTTATTATAAAATATAATAAAAAAACGCGCGGAGTTCCGCACGAAAGGAGAAACATATGCGCACACGAAATTTAAAACCGAACTTCTTTAAAAACGACATCTTAGGTTCGCTAAATCCGCTGGCAAGACTTCTGTTTTCAGGGCTGTGGTGCTTAGCCGACCGCGAGGGGAGGCTCGAGGACAGGCCGCTTCGAATCAAGGCTGAGATACTTCCCTTTGACGACTGCGACGTTGACTCGCTGCTCTCCCTCCTTCACGAGAACGGATTCATCACCCGGTACGAGGCCGAGGGCAAAAAATACATCGACATTCCGAGGTTCACCTATCACCAGCACCCGAATATGAAGGAAGCGGCGAGCGAGATACCCCCTCCGAACCCCGATAAAAAGGCCGTTTTGAGCAAAGCACCGGACAAGCACTGTGAAAGTTTGGTGAAAGCACCGGCCAAGCACCGTGAAAGTTCGCCCTTAAACCCTAAACCTCAAACCTTAAACCCTAAACCTCAAACCCTAAACCCTAAAACCGAATCGGGGGACGCTGACGCGATTTTAGATCACTTCGAGAAAGTGACTCATCTTCGCTTCCGCGACAGAGAAACGCCGAAGGCTTTAATTACAAAAACGCTCGAAAAGGGCTTTAAGCCCGACGAGCTTAAGAGCGTGACGGAAAAATTAAACTCGGAGTGGAAAGACACGAAATACTCATATCTTCTGACTCCGAGCTACATATTCGGCGATAAATTCGAGGAGCTGCTCCTCAGAAAAAGCGCCGGTGAAAAAGACAAGCCTAAAGGCCGCTTTGCCTCAATGGAGAGCCGCGACTACACCGAGGACGACCTCTCGTCATTTTACAACAGCGCTCTTTAAGAGCTCTTCTATCTCACCCTCCGAAAAGCGATAGCGGTTGTTGCAGAAATGGCACGTAAGCTCCGCGCCGTGATCCTCGTTTTTGATCGCCTCAAGCTCCTTTTTGCCGAGCGAAATCAACGCGCGCGCCATACGCTCCTTCGAGCACGGGCAAAAATACGCGGTCTTTATGTTCTCATAGAAAAAGAGCGTTTGATCCGTGACGAGCGACTCGGCGATCTGCTCGGGCGTTTTGCCCTCCGAAAGTGCGTCCGTTACCGACGAAAAGTTTGCGATCGCCTTCTCAACATCGGCGATGTGCGCCTCGGTCGCGCCGGGCATGAGCTGAACGATGAATCCGCCCGCGCACTTGACCGAAAGATCGGTATCGACAAGCACACCCAGCCCGACGGCGGACGGCGTCTGCTCGCTCGCCGCGAAATAGGCGGATATATCGTCCCCTATCTCGCCCGTGACGAGGGGGACAGAGCCCGAGTAAGGCTCTTTTAATCCGTAGTCGCGCGTGACGGTCAAAAATCCGTCCGTCCCGACTATTGCGCCGACATTAAGATGCCCGTCGGCACGGCTCGGCGCGTCCGCATGGGGATTGTCGACATAGCCGCGCACCATCGAGGTGTTGTCCGTCACCGCGAGAATCGAGCCTATCGGCCCTCCCCCGTCGATCTTTATCGTGACGGAGGTGCCCTCATCCTTTATCATCGCGCCCATCATGGCCGCCGCGGTGAGGGTCCTGCCCAGCGCCGCGGCCGCAGTCGCGCTCAAATCATGTATGCGCGCCGCCTCGGCGACGGTGTCCGTCGTCCGGCACGCGTAAATTCTTAAAAAGCCGTCTGCCGAGACAGCTCTTGCAATGTAGTCCATAGTTTAGCCCCTTTCGGCATATTTTTTGATAAGCTCGGCCGCCGCATTTATGTCGGAGGCGCTGACCTTCTCGCACGGCGTGCCCATATTCTCCGCGCCTATTAAGACAGCTCCGGTCATCGCCGCGGGAAAGGCCCACGCGTCCGAATCCACAGTGTCCGAAACGCTGACCTTAGCGCCCGGCGCGAGCTTTATAAGTTCGTCTCTCACGCACTTATCGGCGATGAATCTTTTGTCCATGGCAGAGATGTAAACTCCGCTCCCCTTAACGCTTCCGACCGCGATGACCTCGTCCGGCGAAAGAGTTCCCGAAGCGGAGAAAGCTCCCCGCGAGCCCGACAGATGCTGTGAGGCAAAGAGCACATAAAGGTCGCGCTCTGTCTTGATCTTTTTTACCGCCGCGATCAGCGCCGCCGCACCGGAGCGTGAGGAAAGGGCCTTGCCCTCCAAAACCTCCCCCTCTTTAAGAGCTGAATAAAACACAAGGTACGAGCCGATCGGCGCGGTGATAAGAGCGGACTCCTTAGTTCCCTCGCCTATAAAGGCGGTGAATTTGTTGCCCTCTTTTTTTAACGTGCCGACTCTTCCGGACTCTGTCACGACGCGGACGTCGCCGTCCACGCTCTCGCCCCCGGTCGGGCGAAGGCAAAGCGTTCCGTCCTCCTCTGCGTCGGTCACGATGAAGCCCGGCTCGTCAAAAAACGCGGTTAAAAGGAGCTTTTTGCCCGTGCCCTCTTTATGGCAGAGCACGCTCCCCAAAACGTCCGTCGAGACGGTAAAGCCCGCTTTTTCCATTTCGGCGGCGATAATGCTACCTGCCGCATCCTCAAATCCGGACGGCGAAAATGCCTCCGAAAGCTCTTTTAATATCTTCAAAGCTCCTCGCCCGCCCTTTCTAAAAATTTTTCGGCAAGGCGGCACATCGCCTCAAGATCGCGCGTGTCCGCCACGGAGTACGCGCTGTGAATGTAGCGCACGGGAATGGCCAAAACCGCCGTCCTGATTCCGCCGGAGGAGAGGTGGATCACGCCGCCGTCCGTGCCCCCGGCGGTCGTCCTCTTGTACTGCCAGGGAATGTTTTCCTCCTCGGCCGTCTTTTTAAGAAGCGCGGTGAGCGTCCTGTCCGCCGTCATCGACCGGTCGCGAACCGGGATGACCGCGCCGCCGCCCAAATGGGTGACGGTGTCCGTCTCACACGTTCCCGGAATGTCGGAGCAGGTCGTCCCCTCCAAAACGAGCGCGATGTCCGGGCGGATGGATTCCGCCGCGGCAAGAGCGCCGAGACCGCCGATCTCCTCACAGTCCGAAAAAACGGCGTAAAAATCAACGTCAAACTCCTTTTCGGTGAGCCTTAAAAGGCACTCGCAGCCGGCTCTGTCGTCGATAGCCTTTGCCGCGAAACGGTTTTCGCCCATTTTTACATAGTCGCCGACGAAGCACGCCGTGTCGCCGATTTTGACTTTACCGAGCGCGTCGTCCCTGTTTTTCGCGCCGATGTCGATGTATAATTCGTCCTCGCCCGGCTCTGCGGCGCGCTCGGCCTTGCTCTGTAGGTGGATCGCCTTATAGCCGATGACGCCGGCGATTCCGTTTTTGAACCGCACGGCCTTTGAGATCATCACGCGCGGGTCGATGCCGCCGACCGAGGCGAACTTTAAGTCCCCGGCCTCGGTGACGCCGGTCACGATGAAGCCGACCTCGTCCATATGCGCGCACACCATGACGCGCTTTCCCTTCCCCTCTTTGTGGCAGATGATGTTGCCCTTAGAGTCGATCACATAAGGGCAGTTAAGCTTTTTTACGATGTAATCCCTCACTTCGGCGATGTCGCCGGACACGCCGGTGTAGGTCACGTCAGGCAGCGCGGCCTTCACGGCGGCCTTGTCGGTAGAGCCGGCGGCCTTCAGGGCCTCCAGCGCCACATAGTAGGCGTCATAGCCCATGGCAGTGACAGCGGCGATGGTATCGTTGCCGCCGTTGTTGGTCATGGCGGTGGAGTCCTCGTTCAGCCATGCCTTGATGCCGTCATCGAACTTGGGAGAGCCGCCCTCCTGGTAGAAGGTGGACACGTACAGCTGTACGTTGCTGCCCTGCGCGGCCTCCAGCACCACGTTGCTGTCCAGTGTGTCGGAGCCCAGCAGGGGGATATCCAGGCCCATGGAGGCGGCCAGACCCACGATCTGCGTGGCGTAGGCGATGGAGACGGGGCAGAAGATCACATCCACATCCTCTGCCACGGCCTTGTTCAGGTAGGTGGTGAAGTCGGAGGTGTTGGTGGGGAAGGAGTCCTTGATGACCTCACCGTCAAAGTTCTGCTCGAAGAAGGCGATCAGGCCCTGGTCGTACTCGTTGCCCAACTCACCCAGGCAGTAGGCCTTCTGTGCGCTGAACTTGTCTTTTGCGAAATTCACCAGCACCTGGGCCTGGAAGTTGTCCAGGAAGCAAATCCGGAAGTAATAGTCGTTGCCTGCGGTGATATTGGGGTTGGTGCAGGTGACGCCGATGGCGGCCAGGCCCGCCTCGTCAAACACCGGACCGCCGGCCATAGCCACGCTGGAACCGTAGGAACCCAGCACCAGGCTGACATCCTTGCTCACCAGCTCCGCCGCGGCGGTGGGCGCCTTGTCGGTAGTGGAACCGTTGTCCGCGTAGACCAGCTCCACGTTGTAGGTGGTGCCACCGATGTCCACCGTGGG
>ERZ824480.2145-NODE-2145-length-15456-cov-2.884163_pt1 | contig 15456 bp, 10 predicted proteins | sample MGYA00519861_ERZ824480 | MGnify/ENA primary metagenome ERZ824480 (study PRJEB31778, sample SAMEA3449152) | human gut metagenome | biome: human gut; feature: human-associated habitat; material: faeces | place: United Kingdom | collected 2010/2012 ... | reverse complement strand
GCACTTTATTGCGCCGGGCAAGCGTACCATTACGTATGTGGTATTCGATAAGGCGAATCAGGTAGGGACACTGGAAAGAACCGTACAGTACAAAGATTACACGCCGCCGAAGATCCATCTGAAGGCACCGCTTAGATATTCGACAACAGAGGTGGGGAAGGCGAACCTTACGGAGAATATGACGGCGGAAGATTGTCTTGATGGTGACCTGACCAGTCAGATACGTACCAGTCTGGATGATGGTATGTATAATGCAGCTGCAGGAATTTACAAAGTGACCGTACAGGTAAGTAACAGTGCGGGTGATGTGTGTTCAGTGCCTCTCGAAGTGACCGTAACAGAATCCGGTGACAGACAGGAGCAGATGAAAGAATATCCGGTATTATCGGATTATATCGCATATACAACAGTAGGACATGAAATCGATCCGATGTCTTATGTCAAAGGTATGGAGATGAATGGTGCAACATATACGTATGCGGATGACGGAGAAGCTCTTGCAGGTACAAGAGAAGCGATCAGTGTGAAATCAGAAGTGGATTATTCCAAAGCAGGGGTTTATCCGGTGGAATATTCTTATACGGCAGAGGAATCACCGACTGCGGTGACAAAGTTATTCGTTGTGGTACAGGATCAGGAGGGAACACAGGATGGAAAGTAATAATAGAAATGACATGCCGGCATTTATGGATACTGACCTGGATCCGTATACTCTTGTGCATGATATAGTGTCCAACTGGTGGGTGATCATCCTGGGGGCAATTGCGGGAGCGTTGTTAACTTATGTAGTTGTAAGCAGCAGGTATGTTCCGGAGTATACAACGCAGGCGACATTTGTGGTGGCATCCAGAGGCGATGCGAATGCGTACAGTAATCTGAGCTCGGCCAACACAATGGCGAAGACATTTGAGAAGATATTAAAAAGTAACATTATGGAGAAGAAGATCTGTGAGAAGCTGAAGGTGGAAGAGCTGGATGCAGACATTCATGCAAAGGTGCTGGAAGGTACCAATATGCTGGTCTTAAGTGTGACGGCAGATACGCCGAAGGATTCCATAGATATTATCCGTACGGTCATGGATAACTATAGCAGCGTATCGCTGTATACCGTGGGCAGTGCGGTTATGGATGTGCTGGAGGAGCCGAAGATTCCGTATACACCGGATAATCCGCTGGATGCAGGCGGACAGGCTAAGAAGGGCGGACTTGTGGCAGGAGCACTGGTGCTCATCCTCCTCGGACTGTTCTCTTATATGAAGAATACTATTAAACAGGAGAATGAGATCGAGAAGAAGCTGGATGCCAGAAGTCTCGGAGCCATCAGTTATGAATGGAAATATAAGACAATCTGGGATATATTCCGGCGTAAGAAAAAAGCGATCCTGGTTGATGATCCGGTAGCAAGCTTCCGGTTCGTGGAAAGTTATAAGAAACTGGCGGCCAAGGTAGAATACCGGATGGCAAAGAATGAACAGAAAGTCCTCGTGGTAACCAGTGTATCTGAAAATGAAGGAAAATCTACGGTTGCCGCCAATCTGGCGATCACGCTGGCAGAACAGTCCAAGAGGGTACTGCTGGTAGATGGTGATATCCGAAGACCGTCGCAGTTCCTGATCTTTGGTATGGAGCCAAAAGAGGAGAATGAACTGGGAGAGTATCTGAGAGGGAACGGATCTCTTGCGGATGTCATGGTTCCGTGTACCAGAAAGCATATGTTGTTCATGGGTGGAAAGAACTGCTATTCCTCATCGACGGAGATGCTTAACTCGGAGTCATTTTTTAAGCTAATGGCTGCATGCAGGAAATTTGTGGATTATGTGATCATTGATACACCACCGGCAGGAATCATCGGAGATGCGCAGATATTTGCACATTGTGCAGATGCGGTTATGATCGTGGCAAAGCAGAATTATATGCTGGCTGAAGACATCAATGAAGTAATGGACGCTTTCCGTGACAAGGAAGGTAAGGTACTGGGAGTTGTACTGAACGGTGTAAGATCGTTCTCCGGCCTGGTGGACAGTCCGGTGGGACATTATTATGGTAAATACAGCAAATACGGACGTTACGGCAATTATGGAAGAAGTAAAGGAATGTAGAGTATATGGGCGATTATAGAGACAAATCAGGAAGTGAACGTGTAGATGCGCCTGAGAAGATTGATCTGACAAATGTTATGTTGGATGTTTATCATGGTGTGAAGAGGCTGTGGTGGCTGTTCATCGGGCTTATAATTATTTGCGCAGTACAGTCTTATTTCTCGGTGAGTACCAGTTATCAGTCAAAATATGTGGCATCGGCAACAGTGTCGGTGACATCTGCCGGCGGCATGGACTATGTGAATGCACAGTCTGCCCAGCAGATGGCGGAAGTGTTCCCGTATATTCTTACCAGTGGTGTACTGAAGGATGTAGTTGCTGAGGACATGGGGCTTGATTCCATGCCGGGATCGATCGATGTTAAAGCGGATGACGGAACGAATCTTCTGACAATATCCGTATCGGGAAATGATCCGCAGATGGCATATAAGACATTAAAATCAGTCATAAAGAATTATCCGAAAGTTGCGGAATTCGTACTTGGAGAGACCAAGCTTACGATTCTGGATGAGACCGGTATCCCGACAGATACCAAACGTGTGGAGGTTATACGTGGATCTTACAAGCGTGGAGCTTTAAAAGGTGCGATCATAGGTTGTGTGATTCTTCTGCTGTATGTGCTTTCCAGAAGGACTGTGAAGTCAAGAAAGGATCTGAAGAAGAATATCAATCTGCAGGATCTGGGAAGTATCCCGTATGTCCGCACGAAAAAGCGTAAAAAAGAGACATTTTATAATTCAGTGAGCCTGTTAAATGAAAGAATCTCCATGAGTTATCTGGAAGCGATAAGAAAGCTTCGTATCCGTGTGATGAAAGATGTGGAGAAAAAGGAATACCAGACCCTGCTTGTTACGAGTTCGATCCCGGGAGAAGGTAAGACGACACTTTCGGCGAATCTGGCAATTTCCATTGCACAGCAGGGAAAGAAAGTACTGCTGGTCGACTGTGATCTTAGAAATCCTTCGATTGCGGGAGTGATGAACGAGCAGGAACCACATCCGGGACTTGGCTCGGTTCTTAAGAAAGAAGTGCCGTTATCTGAAGCAATTACCAATGTAAAGCTTCCGAAGGAAAGAACGAATGAGAACGGAAGCCTTCATGTCATTTTCGGCGGCGCACCGGATGGAGAGAATTCGCTGTTGATAGGAAGCGGACGTATGAGAGCACTGATCGAAGCTCTGAAGTCCAAATATGACATTATCATCCTGGATACTGCGCCATCCGAACTTCTGGCAGATGCACCGCTTTTGGGCAAATATGTAGATGCGGCCCTTTATGTGATCCGCTATGATTATACGAAGCTTCGCGAGATCAGAGAAGGTGTAGAAAGCCTTGCATTAAGTGGAATCGATATGCTGGGATATGTGTTCAATGGTGATAATTCATCCGGCGGACAAGGATACGGCTATGGATACAGACGTTACGGCAATTACGGCAGTTATGTAAGCCACTACGGAAGTTATGGTAAATACGGAGCTTACGGTCACTATGGCAAGATGGAAAAAGGTTCGACGGACAAGTTTGGCCGTGTGATCAAGGACTAGGGGGACACAGACAGATGAAGTTTTTTCGAAAACACAAAAAACGTAAGATTGCAGGAATTATAATATTATTGATCGTATTGCTGATTGGCGGTATCTACGGGTCGATCTGGTGGAAATTCTACGGGGACTCTGTAGGGGTTGTGTCGGCAGACAAAGTAGATCCGAATGCAAAGAAGGTTAAGATCGCCAAAGAAAAGAGAAAAGACAAGGATGTATATAATGTCCTTCTGGTAGGTACGGATTCCAGAGATCCGGATGCGGACCGGGGACGTTCGGATAGTATGATGATGGTATCCTTTAACAAAAAAGAAGGAAAATCAACAGCAATCTCATTCCTGAGAGACTCGCTGGTTGATATTGACGGACATGGAAAGAGCCGTCTGGGCCATACTTATGCATACGGCGGAGTGGGACTTACGATCAACACGATCAATAAGACATATGATCTTGATATTCAGAATTATATTACGATCAGCTTTGATGATCTGGTAAATGTAATCGATGAGATTGGCGGTGTGACCGTATTCATCAGTGAAGAAGAGGCTGCTTATTACAGAGAGAATGGTATGCCGGATATTCAGGCCGGAGATGTGACACTGACCGGATCCCAGGCACTTGCGCATGCGAGAAACCGTACACTGGGCAATGATTTTGAAAGAACAAGACGTCAGAGAAGTGTAATGTATGGAATCTACCGTAAGATTATGGAGAAGAAGGATCCAAGTGCGTTACTGCCTCTGATCAATTACGCTGTAAATCATGTAAAGACGAATATGAGTGTATCGGAGATGTACTCTATGGCAAAAGATGTTCTGTCGGTAGACGATCTGAAGATGCAGCAGACATGCATTCCACAGGACGGAACGTATACAGATATCACTTATGAGGATATGCAGGTACTGAAGGTTGATTTTGATGCGAATAAAAAGAAGATCGAGCAGTTGTTATATTAAAGTGATTTACAAAAGATGAATATAAGGGGACAGTAAACGGGCGAGTATAATGAAACAGAGCAAGAAAGTTGTGGCCAGGATTATAATATTGATCTTGGCCTTATTTACAGTAATACCGGGAACGGTAAGCCAGAAAGTATATGCGGAACCTGGCGGCAGTGAGAGCAGTCAGGCGGCAGACGCATCAAAAGATGATTCCAATAAGAAGGAAGAGAAAAAAGAAGAAGACATGACGCCGGAAGAGCGGGAAAAGAAGGCAGAAGAAGATGCCTATAAGATGGAGATCCAGTCGAACGGTTGGAAGAACTGGCCAAAAGGACCGGGCACATACGGTGAAGCTGCAATCGTGATGGATGCGGGAACAGGAAGCATCTTATATGCGAAAAATATTGATGAACATGAGTACCCGGCAAGTATCACAAAAGTCCTGACCAGTCTTATTGCTTTAAAATACGGCAATCTGTCAGACAAGGTAACATTTTCCAATGACTGCATATCTTTTATGCAGCCGGGAGATTCTTCGGTTGGATTAAAAGAAGGTAATGTGATCTCGCTGGAACAGGCATTATATGCGACGCTGCTTGCCTCAGCGAATGAAGCAGCTTATGCGGTGGCGGAAAATGTCGGGAAAAATGCCGGACATGATTACGACTGGTTCATCCAGCAGATGAACGAAGAATGTAAAAGTCTTGGCGGCAAAAATTCCAATTTCGTCAATGCGAACGGGCTTCATGATGACAATCATTATACATGTGCGCGCGATATGGCTTTGATCGGCAGAGAGATCTGGCGCTATCCGGAATTCCTGAAGATCTGCCAGGAGCAGAGTTATAAGATCCCGGCATCCGATACGACGGAAGAACATGTATTTCCACAGCATCATAAGATGCTGATCAAAGAAAATAAAAATTATTACCAGTATGCGGTTGCAGGAAAGACAGGATATACATCGAATGCATTATCTACGCTGATCACATTGGCCGATAATGGCAATATGAAACTGGTATGTGTCGTACTTCGGACACATGGTGTGAATATATATCCGGATACGAAGAATCTGTTCGAATATGCATTTAACAATTTCCAGAAGATCCAGGTGGCAGATGAGAAGAAACCGGATGAAGTAGAGAAATTTATATCGGCTGCGGATAGCCAGAGTGACGTATCGGCACAGTCAGATGGAAGTGAGGATACAGAATCCGTGCAGACAGGCGGAAATGAATATCAGCCGCTGGAGGACGGATATGTGATCCTGCCGAAGGATGTATCATACAAAGATATAGATTATGAAATTACGGATGTAGATGAAGATACCGGAGAGGGAACGATCCGGTATATATATGACGGCCATCAGGTTGGAAGTGCAACGGCAGAATTTACGGATAAGTATTTACAGAAAGTAAGCACCAGGAAAGAACGTGTGGACAGTAAGCCGAAGGATGTGGATAATTCCGGTGATTCGAAGAAAAACGGTGGAAAATCAAGTGCAAAGAGTATCTGGAAGAATTTTCTGCAAAAAGTAAAAGCAGTATGGGATTTCGGACAGAAAAAATTTGCCGGAAAATCAACTACAGAAAAATATGTGATCGCCGGAGGATGCGTAGCACTGGTGATTCTGATCTTCAGTCTGATCGTGCTGCTTATACGCCGTAGAAGATAAAAAATAGAAAATATATGAAAAATACGGAGAAAAACCGATTAAAAAATGTAAAAACCCTTGACGGATTTTAGGATTACTGCATATAATAAGGAATGTGAAAAACGCTGACGAAGACAGTAGGATATAACAGAACGCAGCAGCGAGCCGGGGATGGTGGAAGTCCGGTACAAGTAAGATATATCTGAATATCACTTCTGAGTTGCAGATTTTGAACGGTTTCAGGGTGTGAACAAAAGCCTGACTGCCAAGTAAAAACTGACGGCATTCCTCCGTTACAGGGAAGACATATGATGGTATGTTAGGTGGTTTATAAACGTAAGTACAGCTTTCGTCCTATACAGGGCGGAAGCTTTTTTAATTCTATGTTTTAATTTTATGGAGGTAAATATGTATAAGAAAGTTTCTACGGATCTTAATTTTGTAGACAGAGAAAAACAGACAGAGAAATTCTGGGAAGACAATGACATCTTCAGAAAAAGTATGCGTGACCGTGAAGGTAACGAGATCTATATGTTCTATGACGGCCCTCCGACAGCCAACGGAAAACCGCACATCGGACACGTTCTGACACGTGTTATCAAGGATATGATTCCAAGATACCGTACAATGAAAGGATACGAAGTTCCAAGAAAGGCCGGATGGGATACACACGGACTTCCTGTAGAGCTCGAAGTTGAGAAGCTTCTCGGACTGGACGGAAAAGACCAGATCGAAAAATACGGTATCGAACCATTTATCAAGAAATGTAAAGAAAGCGTATGGAAATACAAAGGTATGTGGGAGGATTTCTCTAATACCGTAGGCTTCTGGGCTGACATGGATGACCCATATGTAACATACGATAACAACTTCATCGAGTCTGAGTGGTGGGCACTCAAGAGAATCTGGGACAAGAAGCTCCTTTACAAAGGATTCAAGATCGTGCCTTACTGCCCTCGTTGTGGAACTCCGCTTTCCGCACAGGAAGTAGCGCAAGGGTATAAAGATGTAAAAGAACGTTCTGCAATCGTTCGTTTCAAAGTAGTAGGAGAGGATGCATACTTCCTCGCATGGACAACTACACCATGGACACTTCCATCCAACATCGCACTCTGCGTAAACCCGGAAGAAGACTATGCGAAAGTAAAAGCTGCTGACGGATATACTTACTACATGGCAGTAGCTCTTCTTGATACAGTACTTGGAAAACTTGCAGAAGAAGGACAGAAAGCATACGAGATTCTTGAGACATACAAAGGTAAAGATCTCGAATACAAAGAATATGAGCCATTATACCAGTGTGCTTATGACTGCGCTTCTAAGCAGAACAAGAAAGCATTCTTCGTTACATGCGATACTTATGTAACACTGACAGATGGTACCGGTGTTGTTCATATCGCGCCTGCATTTGGTGAAGACGATGCCAAGGTTGGACGTAAGTATGACATGCCATTCGTACAGTTAGTAGACGAAAAAGGTAACATGGGAGAGACGACTCCATTTGCCGGATTATTCGTTAAGAAGGCTGACCCGGAAGTATTAAAAGACCTCGACGGACGTGGACTTCTCTACGATGCACCGAAGTTCGAGCACAGCTATCCACACTGCTGGAGATGTGACACACCGCTGATCTACTATGCACGTGAGTCCTGGTTCATCAAGATGACAGCAGTAAAGGATGATCTGATCCGCAACAACAATACAATCAACTGGATCCCGGAGAGCATCGGCAAAGGACGTTTCGGTGACTGGCTTGAGAACGTTCAGGACTGGGGTATTTCCAGAAACCGTTACTGGGGAACACCACTGAATATCTGGCAGTGTGAGTGCGGACATATGGAATCCGTGGGAAGCCGCCAGGATCTCTATGAGAAGAGTGGTGACGAGCGTGCGAAGACTATCGAGCTTCACCGCCCATACATTGATGATATCACCATGAAGTGTCCGGACTGCGGCAAGGAGATTCCCCTGTTCGGTTCTGATGATGCAGTAGACAGCACCAACGTGCCGGTTCTGGAGCGGATCCCGCTGGATCCCAAGGTAGCTGCGGCATGTGATGCCGGCTCACTGGCACAGTCTGATGTGACTTATCTGACAAAAACAGCTCAGATTCTGGCAGATTCCTTCGGAGAAAAGAAAAACCAGTAATTTTTTCTGTTTTCCAAAGCGGAAGCGGATTTTTTTCTTGATTTGCAAAAATCCCCGCAAAACGCTTGACAAGTGCGGCAAAATCGGCTATACTGAAAACACAAACAGCAAAGACGCTGTGCAGAGATGCATAAAGTCTTTGCTGTTTTTCTTTTTTGTGAGGAAAAGGAGAATCGCAGAAAAGAAATGGAAGCAGAACGGTACCGCTGCTTCCAGAGAGAGCATATATAGTGCTCCGATATTACATCACGGAGAGGTGCATTCTTATGGATCAAAATTCAATTCTAGACCTGATAAACAGCAATGTTTATGGCATTTGGTATCTGGTCGGTGCGGCACTGGTATTCTTTATGCAGTGCGGCTTTGCAATGGTAGAAGCGGGCTTCACCAGAGCAAAAAACGCCGGCAACATCATTATGAAAAACCTCATGGACTTTTGCCTCGGCACGGTGGTATTCATTCTCATCGGCTTCGGGCTGCTGTGCGGAGAAGACGTAGCCGGCATCATCGGCAAGCCGGGATTTGACATTTTCTCGGACTATGCAAACTTTGACTGGTCCAGCTTCGTATTCAATCTGGTATTCTGTGCAACAGCAGCAACCATTGTTTCCGGTGCTATGGCAGAACGTACAAAGTTCATTTCTTATTGTATTTATTCCGCTGTCATCTCGGCAGTGATCTACCCGATCGAAACCCACTGGGTATGGGGCGGCGGCTGGCTTTCGCAGCTGTCCACACCGTTCCACGATTTCGCAGGTTCCGGCGTCATTCACATGGTCGGCGGTGTTTCCGCACTGATCGGTGCTGCGATCCTCGGACCTCGTATCGGTAAATTCACCAAGACCAAGGACGGCAAAGTCAAAGCCAATGCGATCCCCGGTCACTCCCTGACCATCGGTGCACTGGGCGTATTCATTCTGTGGTTCGGCTGGTACGGCTTCAACGGTGCCGCTGCCACCTCGGTTCCCCAGCTGGGCACCATTTTCCTGACCACCACCATTGCTCCGGCTCTGGCAACCGTTTCCTGCATGATCTTCACATGGATCAAGTATGGCAAGCCGGACGTTTCCATGTGCCTGAACGCTTCGCTGGCTGGCCTGGTTGCAATCACCGCCGGCTGTGATGTCGTAGATGCATTTGGTTCTGCGATCATCGGTATTGTTGCCGGTCTGCTGGTATGCTTCGGCGTATGGCTGCTGGATCACGTGCTTCACGTGGACGATCCGGTAGGTGCCGTTGCAGTACACTGCCTGAACGGTCTGTGGGGTACACTGGCAGTTGGTCTGTTTGCCACCACTTCTGCTCCGGCAAACGATGTTTATGACGGTCTGTTCTACGGCGGCGGTTTCACCGTACTGGGTACACAGGCTCTGGGCGTTATCTGCATTCTGGCATGGACTTCTGTCACCATTGCACTGACATTCTTCATCATTAAAAAGACGATCGGTCTGCGTGTTTCCGCCGAAGAAGAAGTTCTGGGTCTGGACGCAACCGAGCACAATCTGCCCTCTGCATATGCAGACTTTATGCCGTCTACCGTTTCCATGGCTTCCGATGCCGCAGACGCTGCTGCAACTGGTGTCACCATTCCGGAGTCGGAACTCATCATGAAGCCGGCAAACGGTGCCAAGGCAAAGATGACCAAGCTGGTTGTTATGTGCAATCCGGACAGACTGGACGCATTGCAGACAACACTGTCCTCTATGGGTGTCAACGGTGTTACCGTAACACATGTCATGGGCTATGGTTCTCAAAAGGGCAACGAATCCTACTATCGTGGAGTGAAGACCGAGGGCACAAAGCTCCTCAAGAAGGTCAAGGTCGAGGCGGTTGTGGCAAAGATCCCGCCGCAGAAGATCATCGATGCAGTCAAGAAGGTTCTGTACACCGGCAAGATCGGCGACGGCAAGATCTTCGTTTATGATGTAGAAGATGTTGTAAAGATCCGTACCGGCGAAACCGGATATGATGCCCTGCAGGACATCTAAGACATTGGAGTATTGCTGACATGATTTCTCACGCCAACGACCAAAGGGATTTGGTTGGATCATAAAAATGTAGCAATGAGCAGGCAGCACCTGTGGGAAGTATCTCCTACAGGTGCTGCTTGTTTTTCACCGCAAAGGGGAAAGGAAACGCTGCATAAAGCCCGCGGAAAACGCTGGGAATTTTCAGAATATTGCCACGATTTCCGCAAAACAACGCAGCAGCGGCGTTTTTCCCATTCTCAATTCGTCAAAAACGAGGTGCCGTTTCTGGTGGTTTTGCCGAAATCCAGACAAATTTCCTGTGCAGTATTTACATTATCCGGCTGATATGGTACAATGGTATTATAGTGTGTGCACATAAAAATACGGAACAGGCTTTTATGTACACACGCTCCAGTGACTTCGAAGAAAGGAAGTTAAAAATGAAAAAAGAACGACAAAATGCAGATCAGGAAGCTCTCTTTGAAGCCATTCTCACGCTGCGTTCCCCTGAGGAATGCTACGCCTTTTTCAAAGACCTCTGCACTTATCAGGAACTGAACGCCATGGCACAGCGGTTACAGGTGGCAAAAATGCTCCACAGCGGACACGTCTTTCATGAAATCGTCGAGGAAACCGGTGCAAGCACTGCCACGATCAGCCGCGTCAACCGTGCCATCAAGGACGGCTGTGACGGCTATCAGATCATCTTCGACCGGACAGAATCGCCGGAACCGCCGAAAGAATAACGGATATTCCCGCAGGCAGTTGCCGCATTGCCTGCGGTTATCATAGGGCAGCACTGCACAAAGCCGGCAAACAGACTTTGTGCGGTGTCGCCACAAAAATCGACCAGAAGAATGTGATTGAGAATGTACAACAAGCATGCTGGTGCACATGATAATATGAAGTGTTGTGCCGGCAACAGAAAGGAACGATGTGTAAAATGATTGCAAAACTTCTCCGGCGAATCTCTGCCGGACTCCTGAGCGGTGTCATGATCGCCTCTGCTGCTGTTTCGCCGGTCAGTGCGGCAGTAGTAGACAAGGACAATCCCAACAACTACGACAACTTTGCAGAAGCACTACAGCTGGCACTGTGCTTCTACGATGCCAACAAGTGCGGCGACGAAGTGGCAGACGACGGCTATTACACATGGCGTGGCAACTGTCACGTCAAGGACGGCATGATTCCGCTGGTACCCATGCAAAGTCTGGGCGGCGGCAAAGCCAACGACGACAGCGGTAAAGGTGACGGCGGTGCTTCTGCGGCGGAAGGACTGTATGTGGGCACCAACATGAGCCAGGACTTCATCGATGCCAACAAGAAATACCTCGACCCCGACGGTGACGGCTGCGTAGACCTGACCGGCGGCTGGCACGATGCCGGCGACCACGTGAAGTTCGGTCTGCCGGGCAGCTATTCCGCTTCTACTGTGGGCTGGGGCTACTATGAGTTCCGGGAATCCTATGTGGAAACCGGTCTGCAAAAGCATGTGGAGGACGAACTCCGCTGGATCAACGACTACTTTATGAAAGCCACATTTCTGGACGACGACGGCAATGTGGTGGCGTACTGCTATCAGGTGGGTGAGGGCAACAACGACCACAACTACTGGTGTGCTCCGGAATTGCAGGTAGACGACACCTATGTTGCCACTTCTTCCTGTGCGGTCAAGCGTCCGGCTTATTTCGCCACCACGGAAACACCGGCTTCTGACCAGACCGCCGGTGCAGCAGCTTCCCTTGCGGTGAACTATCTGAACTTCAAGGACACCGATCCGGAATATGCACAGAAGTGTCTGGACTATGCTCTGGCACTGTACGATTTCTCCGTAAAGACGCACCACGAAGTCGGTGACGACACCCTGACAGTAGACAGTCTGGGCTACGACGGCGGTTTCTATACCTCCAGCTATGACTACGATGAACTGTCCTGGGCAGCAGTATGGCTGTACTACTGCACGGAAAACTATGACTACATTGACGACATTATCAGCGTAGACGAATCTGTCACCGGCGAAATGGGTGCTCACCCGTACACCGGCTATATGAAGCGTATCATCAAAGACACCGGCAACTGCTGGCAGAACATCTGGGTGCACTGCTGGGATACCGTCTGGGGCGGCGTATTCGCAAAGCTGGCTCCGGTCACCAACATCTCCCGCGACTGGTATATTTTCCGCTGGAATCTGGAATTCTGGTCCGGTCTGAGCGAGGCAGATGCCGCCAATGCGGACTTCGACGTTCCGGTCACCAAGCACAAGTACTTCGGCATGGACGACCAGCTGTGGAACACCAAGATCACTGCCTCGGAGATCAAGGATCTGCCGGAGACGGACGGCGCATGGATCGCCAAGTCCCCTGCCGGTTTCGCTGTTGTTTCCGACTACGGCAGCGCCCGTTACAACACGGCTGCCGGTCTGTGCGCTATGGTCTACGCCAAGGAGACAAACGATCTGACCTTCGCTGAGTGGGCAAAGGATCAGATGGAATACATCCTGGGCGACAACCCCATGGGCTATTCCTTTGAAGTGGGATACGAGAACAGCTATGCCACACATCCCCACCATCGTTCTTCCTCCTGCTCCTCCACCCAGAGCATGGACGAACCCGATCCGCAGACGCACACCCTGTGGGGCGCACTGGTCGGCGGTCCGGATCTGAAGGACTATCACAACGATGTGACCAGCGACTACATTTATAATGAAGTCACGGACGACTACAACGCCGGATTCTGCGGCGACCTCGCCGGACTGTACCACTTCTACGGCACAGAGGGCAAGGAACTGGCAGACAAGAATGCGGTCATTCCGGATTTCAATATGTCCGAAAATGCCAAGGCAGGCTATGAAGTGGACGAAAACACCCCGACCGGATTCTACGTCACCGCCGGCAAGGCACAGGAAAACAAAGCCGGTCTGCAGGTCAAGATCGTCATTCACAACCGCACCATCAATCCGCCGCAGTTCTGTGACGATCTGAAAGTACGGTACTTCTTCAACATCGACGAACTGACTGCCATCGGCGAAGATATCTCCATGGTAGAGACCCGTGTGGACTATGACGCAGAAAGCGCCATGACAAACAACAAGACCAGCGCCACCATTTCTGAGCCGATCAAATACGACGACAAGGGCAACTATTATATCGAAATCGCATGGGAAAACTGCAATTTCTACGGCAGCCGGGTATACCAGTTCGGACTGCTGAACAAGATGAATCCGGAGACCTATGACACCACATGGGATTCCTCCAACGACTACAGCTACGGCGACCTCATCAGCTTTGAGGACGACAACGACGCCGCAGCCATCACCAAAAAGATCCCGGCTTATGCCAACGGCGAGCTGGTCTGGGGCGAAGAGCCGGACGGCACCAAGCCTTCCGAAACCACTGACGTTACCACGACCGGCACCACCGACAAGGGCACAGCAACGACAACAACTACCACCACCGCAGCCACTGTTTCCGGCAGTGGTTCAGGCAGCAGCGTTCTGTACGGCGATGTCAATCTGGACTCCCGCATTGACATTACCGATGCCGTTCTGTTGAATCGTGCAGTCAGCGACACAGTCAAGCTGAACGAACAGGCTACTCTGAATGCAGACTGCGATGCCAACGGCGAACTGTCCGGCAACGATGCCGTTGTTCTGCTGAAATTCCTGGTACACATTGAAACCACTCTGCCGGTTTCGGAAACCGCTTAACTATTTATCCAGAATAAGAACTACTTATCCAGAAACAGAAAACGGCTGCATCACGCGAAGATGATGCAGCCGTTTTTGTATTCTCAAGCCTTTCGCTTCCGTGCCAGTTCCCGCCGGAGGTAGCCCTCCCGCACACCGTACTGACTGATATAAATGGTTTCACACTGCGAAAGTTCCACCAACTCGTCCAGAATCAGCATGCCTGTATAAATGGTATGCAGCCGGTCGGGGCAATTTTTCAGCAGCAGTTCCCGTGCGGTGTTGTCTTTTTTCCAGAGCAGCTTTTCCAGCTTTTTCAGCTGTCCCGTTGTCAGAAGCCGCTGGGTGTCTGGCAGTTCCTGTTGTTCCTGGGCCAGCAGCAGCAGTGAACGAGCCGTACCGCCTACGCCGCACAGGGACGTGTGTGCCGGCAGCCGGTGTAGCTTCCGCTTCTTCAACTCCTTGCGGATCCGTGCCTGTATCTTCTCGCATTCGCTCTGCTTGGGGAACACCTTTCCCACGTATTCTTTTGCCAGCGTCAGCGAGCCAATAGGCAGACTTTCAATCACGCCCGGACCGTCGTGTGCCATAGTCACCAGTTCCGTGCTGCCGCCGCCGATGTCAAACAGCAGCCCGTTTTCCAGCGGTGCCTCTACCATGACACCGTAATAGTCCAGATATGCCTCCGCCTGTCCGGAGATCACGTCCACGGAAAATCCGGTCATCAGAAAGATCTGGTCAACCGCCTCCCGCGTGTTCTGAATATTCCGCAGCGAAGCAGTGGCAAAGACAAAACTCCGTTCCATTTCAAACTGGGACAACAGCATACGGCATTCTATCAGCACACCGCAAAGCCTGTGAATCCCCTCCTGCGACATCACGCCGTCCTGAACATAGCCGGCAAGTCCCAGTGTATACTTTTTGGAAAACAATGCGTGAAAGGTGTCGTTTTCTTCCACGGCATAGACGACCATACGCACGGTGTTTGATCCAATATCGATCACTGCATATTTTTTCATGATTTCACTCCTTAAACCAGCCCTGTATCAAATCCATAAATTACAAGCGATACCGGCTGTCTGACATTTACAGTATCATTCTATTTTATTATACGGCAAAGATCTTCCCTGATACAAGCGAAATTATTCAAACGTACCGTTAAATTCTGGTTAATTCCGTAATCGTTCAACTTAACAAAAACATAACATATATTTTACATATTTAAGATGTCAGAATATCGACAAATCTTTTATAATATAATTAGGGAAATACTGAATAAAGCTTGTGCGTGAGATGTATTGTCAGATTTTTCGGCAAATCGTGTGCAGAGCCATTAGGCAGACTTTATGCAGTGTTGCCGTTTCTAAGGCAATACCGCACAAAGATTGTGCGACAGATGCGTCGTCAAATTTTTCGTC
>ERZ824480.2142-NODE-2142-length-15460-cov-3.286985_pt1 | contig 15460 bp, 26 predicted proteins | sample MGYA00519861_ERZ824480 | MGnify/ENA primary metagenome ERZ824480 (study PRJEB31778, sample SAMEA3449152) | human gut metagenome | biome: human gut; feature: human-associated habitat; material: faeces | place: United Kingdom | collected 2010/2012 ... | reverse complement strand
TGGAAGATCATCCATACGAACTGAACGAAGGTCTTGACCTCGAGATGAGGCTTTGATGAGACGTTTATTGAGTTTCTCTTGTTGCTTCAACCTTTCATCGAGATAATCACGTCGTAGCTTCACCTTCAAGTCAGTATAAGGAGCAAAAGGAATTCCAATGATAATCACAGCACGACACATTGCATCACTGAAGTCAATACCCTCACTTGCCTTCCCACGACATACAGCCATCAGAATAGCACCTTTTCGGAAGACAGCTTGTTCCAATTGATGTACGATCGAGTTGAAGTCTTTGGTACTCATCCCAACTTCTTCCTGATACACATCCTTCACAGCCATGATTCTATCCATAGTTCCATCATGACTCCACTCACGACTACATTCAAGCATATATCCATAGGAAGGGAAGACGATGATTACATTCCCACGAATCTTTGGTAACAAGGTGAGAATGGTTTCAGCCATTTCTTTCTTCAACTGAGGATCTCCACGTAGTCTAGGAGTGACATACAATAATGAATCAAACTGATATGATGAAGAGATGGGCATACCATGAACAGACTTATCTACACTAACGACCATCAACTATCCATCATCCTAATCCAAAATATCAACTTGGGACTCACTAATTACATGCATATTTTCGAGCATGTATTGAATCGGAATCTGAAACTCGTTAATTAGTGGTGTCATTGGTGCTAAAGTACCTCTACGATGAATAAACTAATCAAATCCGACGAAGTAAAGATTACATTGGAAACATTAGTCTCCATTAGACTCTTCATGGCAACTGAACAATCCATACACCAGAACCCAAATTCAGGAACTATAAGTCAATCCATGGATTCACAATTACATTCTTCATGTTCTCGTTGGTGAGTTAATTTGTTATATGTGGTTTCCTCCACATAATGAGCAACAAACATCCAGTGATCTGCGACACCCGGTTTTCTCTCCTCATCAATCTTCAGAAGATTTAAGAGACGTTGAAGACTTTCCAAAGCACAGAATTTGGAGTGCGGGAAATACTCTGCATGAAGTCTGCACGTTTCATTTACAATATCTGATACGTGTTTGCCTGTGTTCTGATCAATACCACAGGATTCAAGGAAAGTGTACATATAGGAGCCAAAATGTGTTATCATTTTCTATCTATCAATCAATGATAATAGTTTAACTTTGTCTCTAAGTAATTCGATCAGTTTCGATTCGATGAGTTGAACTAGCGAAAGAGCCAATACAAGCTGCTGTTCGATCTTCTTTGCATTCTCTGCTTGTCCTTCTTCCTTATTGGAAGCTAAGGCTCCTTCCGTCTTCCCTACATCTCTGGTGAGAAGATCACGAATCTCCTTCTGCATTGAGTTCAATAGTTTCGATGTAATATCGATTGACATGCTATCAAGGCAAAAGGAATCAATATTGTGAGCTTCATCAATAATCACTGTACATTCGGTCAGATCAAATGGAAGAGTCTGTCGAATGAACGGATCCATCAAATAGTTATAAGGCATTAACACTAGTTGACACTCAATCATGATCGCTTCCTCTCGAGAGAGATAATAAGGACATTTGTTGTACTTCATGCCATATGCATATAAATCCTCAATATCCATTAGTCCATTATGTGGAAGTGATTTCCCATAAAAATGAGATCCAAAACCTTGTCGATCAATGTAGTAGGGACAGGTAGTGCCTAAAGAACGACAAAGTGTTTTCTGAGTATAACTTGGTTGACTTTGGACATTTTGATTCACACATAACTGTTCACGAGAACCCAATACCATGATCTTGGGATGGTACGTTGTTTTACGCAATTCTCGAACGACTTGCTTGATCTGAGAATGAGTTCGGGAGCAGTATATGAGTTTTCGGCCTACAACCTTGGATTCCGGAACTATGAATTACTCGATACTCTAATTTCTACTGGCATGTGCTTTGTCATGGGTATTCTTCCCAAGCCTACTATTAAATTGATCAACCCGGTCCTTTTGTTTGGCATACTGAGAAGGAATGTGGCTACCCTTCAACATAAATTGACTCTCCATTTGCAAACCATTGAAAAATCCATTACTGCCAGTGATGAGCACAACAATGAAAGAGTCTACAGATTACTCTGTCTATTCACTTCCACCTTTCCTGTTCCTGTAGGACTTTCGAGCATTGCATTTGAATGAGTTTGAATGGAATCAATCACTCTACGCATATACTCCTGTTGAATCGTATATGGTTCAAAAGGAAATTCGACTTTGACACTATTGTACTCAAAAACTGGCATTGTGTCCAAAACAAATGGGATAACAAAACAAACAGAACCTTAAAAATCAATTACAAGGTCATGCTCTCCTTCTCGTCTATAGTTCTTAAATATATCCTGAATTTGATGTACATACTACTCCTCAGAATTCCAATTCAACCTTACTTCCACAAATACTGCATTAATATCCTCAGCAGATGGACTATCATTTTGTTTCACTTCAATAGGAGAACCAAAAACAGTTGTGATTTCGGTATTGGACGGAAGGATAGAATGAATTGGAGGAATACGGATTCCAAAGAGCTTATAATTACAACACAACAGTTATTCTACCCTTTTTGTAACGAAATTCAACCATGGTAAAGGTCTCCTATCTTCAGAAATAAACCACCAATTGTTCTCTCCAAATGAATACCTATAGGATCAAAGACCCAATCCATTGAAACATTGGGACGATCGGAGTTCCTGTTTGAATTGCTAATCTGATAAAACCCCTGTGCTTCATAAGAATATGGTTATGATGAGAAACAGAGAGAAGAGACTCGTCTGCCCCTCCTGGAACGACTACAGGAGAATAGCCATTCTGAAGGAGTGAACGGATCGTTGATTCTCTACAATCGGTTCCTCCAACTGCAAGACAAAGATCACGGTAGAATGGAATAATGTAACAAGCACTAACAGCAACTCCTCGGAAGACTATTCCTGGGAACAATTGATCAATATCAGTTGCATTGGTGCCAATATTCAAGCAGATTCCAAGGGGAAGAACACCATGAGGATGTGCTGCAAAGATGTACTGATCCAGTTTTAATTCCGTAGTTCGGATTATCGAAGAATGTTTTGCATTAGCAATTCGTTTCCACAGATGCAAATGACGAAACCACTGACAAGGTCTGAATATCATTACACTACTCCAGAATCACCTTCCATGGTAAAGTTCTACATCCTGTAAAAAGGTGATTGAATACAAAAGAACAAAGGGAATCAAATGGGCACACCAACAACAAAGAGGTAGAAAACAAAGAATGAGAATATCGATCTTGATAAGTTTATACAAAACCAAATCTACAACTATTATTCCAAACAAATGAGCTACTTTTCACATCACTAAGATCGCGTTTATACAATGCACCTCTCGAGAATAAGACTCTACAGACTCAACCAATATAGCCAAGTATCTACAGGAGACAGCACAGAGTGAATCCTTCAATCCAAAGACACAGTCGATTCATATTAACAATGATCTGATTAAGAGAGTGGCAATCTTTCGCTACGATTACGTAATCTGGAATTGAATTGAATGACGACAACAAACGAAATTAAGCCTCGTGGGAGATATAAGAGGTTCACAGTGTAATGGAGCTAGTATTTCATTTCTCCGTAGAGAATAAACGAAACACTATTGATGTACCCAATAATAAATGTCCCAAAACTCCAAATCACTTTTGTTTCACATATCTACAATGAGAGTAAGTTTGTTTCTATTTTTCCTCTCTTGCATAACTGCAAAAGTGTAAGGCTCTTTTCTTGGAGTCTAATAACACAGATTGGATCTGAATGGGGCTTGGAACGTCAAGAATCTGAATGGAAGCATTTCTATTTCAGGAAATGTTCCTGGAGAGATCCATACAGATTTGATGCAAGTTGGAATCCTTGGAGACCCGTATTATCGCTACAACGATTTCGAGTATTCAAATTCGTTAAAATTGATGTCCTAGGTATGAATGGGTAGGAAGAGATACTTGGACCTATTCCCGCACCTTTACAGTTGACTATAATCTCACCAGTCGCGTATCTTGGCTGCATTGTGATGGAATTGATACGGTAGCTGAAATTTTGTAGGATCGAACGAGTTTCTGAATGGATAGTATTAATGAAATCTCGGTTGCTAAGGTGGATAATCAACACCGAATCTATTGGATTGATGTTACAAACGCCGTGAAACAAGGTAAGAATACCATTGTTGTCGTGTTTGCAAATCCTGCTGCGTAAGCATATTCTTGTAGTTTCACCTAGGTGGGCAAACGCCAAACGCGATGCTTATCCCTATGATGTTCATGATCAAACGTGTTGGGCTCCCTTCAAGGATACCCACCGTGCTTTCATCCGAAAGGCTCAAAATGGATTTGGCTGGGATTGGGGTCCAGCTTATGTATAGTACTATCACTGCTATGAATTCTAGGGAACGGTGGGTATTTATCGTGACATCTCCTTAGTATCGACAGATTCCGCAGTTGTCTCACTAATTACGCCTCAAGTGATGATGGACGAACAGAAGAATTGGTCGGTGAAAGTGGCTGTATATCTTCAATGCAAGAGAAACACACAAGGTCGTGTGAAAGTCTCCATTGAAGATATTGTGTCAGAATCGGTGATGGTAGATTGCCTGAAGGATGGTGAACATCGTGTTGATGTAACTCTCTCTGTCCCTAGTACTGCTGTGAAGCGCTGGTATCCAGTGGGATATGGAGAGCATCCTACCTATGAATTGCGTGTGGTATTTGAAGGGAAAGAACAGGATATGAAATCTGTTCAGATTGGTTTCCGTACAGCAGATTTGATTCGAGAGAAGATTGGTGCTGATGAAGAGAGCATGTTCTTCCGAATCAACGATATTGACGTTTTCATTCGTGGAAGTAATTTCATTCCTATGGATGTCTTTGAATCCCGAATCAGTGAACATGATATTGATGTGTATGACTATTTGAAGCCATAAGAATATAGTCTGCTTCTTGACGCCATTAAGGGAAATCAGAATATGATTCGTATCTGGGGAGGTGGTCTTTATCAACGTGATTACCTCTATACTGTAGCTGATCGTATGGGTCTTTTGGTAGTTCTGAGTTGTATGAATCATGAATAGATCTGGCAAGAGTTTATGTTTGCTTGTTCTCTGTATCCTCGTGATCATGCATTCTTAGAGACTGTTCAACAAGAGGTTCGTGATGTAGTTCGTCGATTAGCTCCTCATCCTTCTATTGTACTGTGGTCTGGTAACAATGAGAATCAAGGAGAAGGAACCTCCTCAACACAACGTCAATTGGATTATGTCTTATTGTATGATACAACAGTTCAAGAGGAATTACGTCGAAATGATCGTTCACGTCCTTATTGGCCTGCTTCTCCATCAAATGGTGTTTTGATTGATGATCCTGATTTGGGTGTATTCATTCAACGTTGGGGTTCAGAAGGTGATCTTCGCTATGGAGATATTCACCGTTACGATTATTATTCTGTGTGTACTGTATGGATTGATCAACAATGATTAACGATAGGATATTAGCAAGTATCCCGCACCAAAGATGGCTTCAGAATTTGGTTATCATGCTCTTCCTTCATTCTATTCGATGAAACAAGTAACAGAGAAAGAAGATCGTATGATTCAATCTCCCTGGATGAATAAACGTAATCATCATATGGATAATAATCAAGGTATTATTGATCAAGTAAATAACTTCTTCAACAAACCACTGGAGGGAGATACTGACAAGACATTCAAGAGTTGGATCTATCTCTCTCAGATTATGCAAGGCTATTGTATTGCTACACAAGCGGAACATTATCGTCGTATGCGTACTGAACACAATACGATGGGTTCGTTGTACTGGCAGCTAAATGATATTTGGCAAGCACCAACATGGGCTTCTATTGAATGGGGTAATTGGAGATGGCGAATGCTTCACTATATGAGTGAGAGTTAATTGAAGGAGTGATGGATAGTGATGCATGCTTACGAATTTGTACAGATTTCTGGATTCACAATGAAAGATCAAGTGTATTTCTATGCAATTAGCGATGCAACAGAACCCATTCAGAATGTGACAATGACATTACGGCTTATTAGCTGGAGTGGTGAAGTTGTACGTACAGAATCAAGATTGATAAATTTCCCTGCTTTATCTGCAGTGAATCTCTTTGATCCTGTGTCTATAGACGAATTCCTTCGTAGGGATTGGATTGATATTACATGATAGAACCCTATAAGAAGACTGAGGTGTTTGTCGAGTATTCAGTGGCTCTTCCAGCGCCATACCCTTCTCAGAAACGTTATTTGTTACCGAATCAAGATTATGGAGCATTTAAGTCAATTCATTTAGAGGATCCCAAGATTGAGGTGGTTGATATTGAGGTTCTAAATGGCATTGGTATGATCTATGACTTCTGTTGAGTATAGAGGTGAAGGTGATCCTTCAGTCACAGAGTGTGGCTGCTCACGTCATGATTGAAACAGATGAGTCTGGATTCTGGTCTGACAATGCTTTTATGTTGATCCCTGGAGAGGAACTGGCTGTTCACTTCTATGGTTATAAGCAGATTGATCTCGACAACTTCAAGAAATCCTTAACTACTATGTCTCTTTGGGACACATACAATTGATAATAACGTGTTTGTTTAACAATTTCATTGTTGATATGTCAGAAGAAGAAAACATTATATATGGAAAGCTTCGATTTGATGAAACATTTCAGTATCGGTGGGAGCATCGTTTGGTATTGATTTCCAGAAGTATCAAGGTTAACGGTTCTATTGCAATATGCGTTGGTGATGGTCACAAACTCCATTACAAAGAATGGTGTAAATTGGGTATCAAGTTAAGTGAGGAATGGGAACACATTTCAACTCATGTGTTTGGGAATCTATTATAAATAAACTATAGACCTGAGCGGAATATATTAATGTTTCGGAGACTTGTAGATAACAAGAATGTGCCAAATGCGGATTATTTGCTACAGAATGAATATGAAATACAAAAATATAAGAATCGGGAGATTTAATATATGAATGATTGCAGATGTATTATTATGTGTGATATAGTCGATTTGTTGCATCAGATGAGTGCTACTATGTAATTAGCATCCAGGTCAATGTCCAAAGTGATTTGGACAACAATGATTCGTTTTCATACGAGTAGTGGCAAGTTTGTTGAAGGGGCGACTCTCAACAAGTTGATTTGCTAGTTTTCAAATGATATCATATAATAATTGAGTATCCTAACATACCCATTGTAGAACACTATTATATACAGAAATTATAGAAGCAAGGAAGCTTTATCACCGTGAAGTTCATTTAGGATACAGTGGAGTGAATGTAAGGATGTGATTCTTCTTCAAACTCATTCGATGAGAAGTATCGTATTACCAATCCTCTATTGTCTCTGAAAACCACCGGGGATACTAAGAGAATACAGACATAAGACATATACGTTAAAAATAAAATGATCCGTAAACCAATGATTGTGGAGTGAAAGAGTCCAAAACTCTTCTGCAGAAGCTGAAACAACGCGGTATTCCGCCTGCTGATTGATTCTGGTAATAGATGGTGAGATGCGAAGAAGATGGAGTATATGTCCCGGTAATCGGACTAAAGGTTCATTTACAATTACAGATCGAGTGCGTCTTCTCCGATAATGCATGTGTTCCCATTGATGATACAACTGGGTTGTCTATGATGTGAACACAATTGGATTCCAACATAGAAGAACAGAATAACGGATAGAGAGGACATGCGAGGTACAATGTCATTACCAATTATCACACATGCTACTCGATCATCGACGATTTCTCTCTCCTTCAGAATCGTCTGTCCAGGAGGTGCAAACGATATGCAATAATTGGGATATTTCTGTTGAAGGAGATATGAAAGAATGAGGGCGATTCCCGCTCCTAGTGAATGACCAGTAATAAGGAGCCGAGTCGAATGAGATATCTATGTGATTATGGGAAAGGGGTCATACTGAATCAAGAATATATTGGGGTAGAGGGATCAATGACGGATATCCATTGAAGAGAGTATCAAGTATGTGTGTATCTTGAAGAGTTTCTCGAATATTTCTGGCACTTGTGTACATTCCCTTTGACTTAGGACTTCTCTTTTCGTCTCACTTGATGAGCCAACACTGTTGAGAATCCGCTTGGATCAGAGTCATTTCTGTACCGAATAGGAATCAAACCTGATAATCAATTTTGAATAGTATATACGTCTTCGCATGGATGTCACTGTATCTTTCATTGACTTTGTACCACGAATACAGATAACAACAGCATCTAGAAATGGGTCAAAAACGACAAACCAAGGAGATTTATAGACACTTATCATAGACCATCTTTTCCATTCCTACTCATTTTCATTGTGTGACAACAGCAAAAAGCCACCTATCCTTTGAATGCGTTGTTTTAGGGTGGTTATCCGTAAGAACTGAAATCTACTTGTATTTCCACTCCGAATATGCTGAATATTCCAGCTACGATATGAATCAAACGAATCACGATACAATACAGATCCATAGATGGCATTGGCATATAGTGACAAGATTTGGATATCAGACCATGCAAAATTCATTACCAATAGATCTGGAAACAAACAATAGCACTATTTCAATGTCGTGTCTAAGCAGCAATAGTGTAAGTATTTGGGTCTGGATGACGAATCTCTTCAATAACTTGTGCCAATCGAGACGAAATCTCCCAGCAATCTTCCCAGTCCAAATGAAGGAACACGACAAAGACAAACACAAGGATATAAACTCCATAGAAACAAGATAACACATGAAGTCTTCCGAGCTTATACTAATTCCACTCTCCTTTGTAAAAAGATCCATAAGATCCATATCAAAGGACAAACCAGTCACCTCATCCTCATCTTCTTCTTCATCGCATTCACTTCCACAACTATCACATCCTTCATCACATTCAGGAGGATACACTCCATTATGAACAAATTCAAAATCAATGATATCACCTTGCAATTACAAATATCAACCATCATCTACCCAAAGAACCATCAATGTGACCCGCTTTAAGCACATAATGAATCTTTGTCTTCATATCCTCTCTAGTCATGATCCAACCTCATCATCTCGTACTCTCCAATGATAACACGGTCGTAAACAGTCATCACTTGCCAAGTCTATATAACAAATCAAACAAATCCCAACAAGAGTATCACTAATCTTGAAATTGATAGTTGCATACGTATGACAAAACTCAGAATCTGAAGTACTACTAACAGAAACAACTTCAGCCGAATCTGCAAGTTTCTTCATTTCAGGCATCACTTCCTCAGTCTCTTCATTTCGAATAGACTCTTCACAAAAGTCCAAATTGTTTGTAAGCAGATTTCTGCACAGTCACAATATTAAACCAAAGAAAATACCGGACGTTGTATGTCGCAAGTAGTAATTCGCTTTCACACATAATCTGTTTCAAAATCTCGATCTCAGAAAAATTGCCCTGATAATCCGAAACAATCTTCATAATTCTGTTTCTCAGTCCCTCAATAGCCTCTTCGGAGCCCTTTTCGGTCATGGCAAGGAATTGCTAACAACAAAGTGATAGATATTTCAGTGATAGACTCAAAGAAACTTTATAAACTACCTCTATAAGAACAAATGGAGAAAAGAAAAGTTGGATGAGGCGGGCATCGATCCCGCTACCTATCCCTTGCGAAGGGATCACTCTACCATTTGAGCTACACACCCATATATACGGTACTTGGGTTTTTACTATTTCAGTTCCCTCTTGTTTGTGTCTGACCATACTTATCTTTCCTCTATTTTGTCATCGGTTATCAGTAGTGGAAAATATCTAGGTTTCACAATAGATTTGTATTGTGTTTCGTGATGCAAGAAATAGTTCTTTCAATTGCTGGTTGGATAGGATTCATACTATCATTATGTGCTACATCTTTTGTATGGTAGTTTGTGTTTTATTGAGATGTAGTTTTTTATTCATTATCGACACACTCTCCATAATCCTAATTTGAGTGTCTATATTATATTGGGCATTGTGGTTTCTGTATTTGTAGCGAAGTGGTGTCATTCCTAGTCTCTCCTCTTTTCTTTGATTGGAATAATTGAGTGGATTATGCGACTTTCAGGAATCTTAATGGTGATATTGGATTACCTGAGGGAAGTGTTTCTGCTATCAAGTGTCTGTTGGGTGACTTGTCTTCTACATCACTTTTCAAGAATCGTACCTCAACAGAGCAGTCAAAGTGTTTGTATCTGCTTGTGTCATGATGTCTAGAAACGGCACTACGTATTGGTTTCTTCTCTTATTCCGCTTCTTCTATCGTTTGTGTATTTGCTAATCCATTCCGATCATACTTCTTCTCATCAATGGTCATGCTTGACAGGAACGAATTATTTGTAGGGTCCAATTGGATTATCGAGATCGTTACCTAACGAATCCAGTTCTGATTATCTTGCTAATCATCCAGTATAGGTACTTGTATCAGCATTTCCAATCACTTCCTTCAGTCCTGATATCGACGTCGTTCACGATCCGAATTAAAGTACGATCGATCACAATCCTCTGGTCTTCATCACTCCTCTGTGTAATGTACATTGTGGTAACCGAATTTAATCTTCACATGTCATCAGTTCTCAATGTTTTGTTGTTTTTTGGATGTGAAAGTATCACTCTCTTATTGACATTCTTCATATGGATATATCGTGAACATGAAGCTCCGGTCGATTCGTTGCTCCCAAGGTATATCTTTCTCTTTAGGTTTTCCATAGTTCTTCTGTCTTCATTCCACACATTGAAGTCAAAGACCTTTCTATCATCGTTCACTCCTATAATTGTGGTGAGAAGTCCTTGTCATTTAGTGATCTGATACATCATGTACCTGAAGGAAAGGACATCTATCTATTCTCTCTTCAGGAATGTATATCTCCTACAAAGAGCATCAAAGCTATTAATGAATTTGTGAATTCAAAAAAACAGGAGTATTTCATCCAATCTGAATCTATCGGATCTCGATTGAAGATCCTTGGTTACCATGGAACGATCACTATTGTTGCTGCAGTTCGCAAATCAATTGCATCTCCCTTTACTGTTATTGCTCCTTCTACTGTTTATGAAGGATTTAACTTAGGAATATGCAGATTAGGGAATAAGGGGTCTGTTGGTATTTCATTGCGATTTGGCCATCATTCGCTTCTGTTTGTGGGATCGCACTTCGCTTCAGATTTAAAGGTTGAAGTAGAATGAAAGAATGACTTCTAGGGAAAGAGCTACTTGGCTCAGCGTATTCACAATGTTCAGTCAACATTGAGTTCGTTTTCTCCTGAACACATTGGATTGATGAATTGGGAGTGTTCATATGTTTATCATTACGTTGTATGTGAGTGAATTGTTGATTAGAAGTAGATTGTGGCGGGAGATTTGAATTTCCGATTGAATGAAACGAGCCTTGAAAGAATATTCCAAGACATTGCGCAAGGAGCAAAGAATCACGATTACTCGGAATTAGTGGCCAAAGACCAATTGCACGATGTAATTCAAAAGAAGTTGATATTTTTGGATTACCAAGAAGCACCTATTTCTTTCCCTCCCACTTTCAAATTCGAAAAGAAGGAAAAGGGAAAATGTCTGGATTATTCGAATTTAGAAGACGTTCGACGAGTCTATAAAACAAAAGGAGCTGATCAAACGATTCGAATCCCCTCGTATGTTGATCGCATCATGTGGCATTCTCTTCCTGGATGTAAGGACTTATTCCAGGTTGCAGGGTATTTTAGATTAAAAGTATTGATTGTAGGGATTATCAGATGTGTGAAGATGTCCTGCAATCGGATCACCGTCCAGTCATGTGTGAATTCGTATTGAAAGAAGAGAATAATACGACCACTCAATGGTTCCGAGAGGATTTCGGCAGACCACTTCATTTGTGTATGTCTGAGTTCCAGATGGAATCAGATTCTCTGAATATCACTGCTATTAAGGTTTGTTGTCCTATTCCTTGTGAGGATGTTCTATGGGACAAACGACTCGTCAGTACTGAAATCCTTCTTCATTTGTAGGAGCAGGTATTACGAACTGGATTCTTGTTCGACAGAGATACTTCGTTGAACAGTCTTGAAGGTTCGGGAAAGATGGTCAATGGTCAATGGATGGTGAATCACCGCATAACGAATTATACTTGTTTACCACTTCATGTAGCGATTCTAGTGGAATTGGGATCGACATATGCACAAGTAGTTTAATTCGTATCGAATTTTACGAATAGGGAGTACTTAGTATTCATATTGCAGAAGAACGCTTCAGTATCGAACTCACTACGAATGGACAGTTCGTTTGCCAACTCTCAGGCTTGTATTCCTTAACAGATGGCTCTATGTAATTTAATTTTGCTGTTTCACTCTGTTTATTGCGTTCAAGTGATGTGTTTATGAGAGGTTTATTCGATTTCATTTACACGGGAATATTTGTTTTTAGGCGGCAGGTGATCATATTCTTTTAACGTCTCACATTTCTTTTTTCTAGCATGGAGTTTAGTGATCTTAAGATTTGTGTTGTAGGCCTCGGATATGTGGGTCTTCCTATGGCTGTTGCATTTGCCGATAAGGGAGTTAAGGTTATCGGTTTCGATATCTGCAAGCCCAAGATCGATGCTTACCTGAACGGTATGGATCCCACTTGTGAGGTCGGTGGAGAGAAGCTCACCAAAACTCTTGCTGCAGGTAATCTCACTCTCACTTCCGAATTGGATGAGATTCGCCCTGCTAACTTTTACATTGTTGCTGTTCCAACTCCTGTGAATGATGACCGTTCCCCTGATGTGCGTCCTGTTGAAGGAGCTTCTGAGGTTGTCGGAAAGGTTCTTAGCAAGGGAGACTATGTTGTTTTCGAGTCTACTGTCTATCCTGGACTTACTGAGGAGTTGTGCATTCCTATTATTGAGAAGTTCTCTGGTTTGAAGTACATGGAGGAGTGGAAGCTTGGTTACTCCCCTGAGAGAATCAACCCAGGTGACAAGGTCCATACTTTCCGTACCATCACGAAGATCGTGTCTGGTTGTGATGCAGAGTCTCTGGACAGAATTGCTAAGGTGTATGAAATGGTCGTTGAGCCTGGCGTGTGTCGTGCGTCTTCTATCAAGGTAGCTGAAGCTGCTAAGGTGATTGAGAATTCTCAGCGTGATATCAACATTGCTTTCATGAATGAGTTGGCGATGATGTTTGATAAGATGGGTATCGATACAAACGATGTGTTGGATGCTGCTGGAACCAAGTGGAACTTCCTTCACTTCCATCCTGGTCTTGTGGGTGGTCATTGTATTGGAGTGGATCCTTATTATCTGACCTACCGTGCTCAGAATCTGGGATACACCAGCACCATTATTCAGAACGGTCGTCTTCTGAATGATTCTATGGGTGCCTGGATTGCTACAAAGACTGTGAAGCTGATGGTCCAGTGTGGACTTGTGGTGAAGGGTGCTCGTGTGTGTGTGATGGGTATCACTTTCAAGGAGAACTGTCCTGATACTCGTAATAGCAAGGTCCATGATATCATCAAGGAATTGAAGGAGTACGAGATTGAGGTTGTGTCATGCGATCCTCTGGCTCCTCCTGAAGAGATCAAGAAGTATTATGGAATTGATCTTGTGGATATTAAGGATGTGAAGGATTGTGATGCTGTTGTGATGGCTGTGGCTCATAAGCAATATGCTGAAATGACCATGAGTGACCTCCATGCCTTGTTCAAGCCTGATATCAAGCAGAAGCTTGTCTATGATGTCAAGGGTGTGATTAGCAGAGAGAATATCCCATCTGATATGGTTCTTAAGAGACTTTAATGGTGAGTAGTTTGTGATTTTTCCTTCTTTGTGTTTGTTGTAGTCCTTTTCAGTGATTTGTTACGTTAAGTTCCTTTTCTTCTCATTTTTTTCTATGAATAATGAGTCAGTCCAGGGATGTTGTTTTTGGAGTAGTACAAAGCAAATGTCGTTTATTCTGTAGCACACCGACTGTGATTCAACATTGACTGGAATTTTGTATCCTGATAGCGATATTTCTTCTCTACAAACTGACAAATCGTATTCCATTCCAGATTATCCTGGATTCTTTTACCTCTTACGAAATGGAAAGGAAGCAGACAAGAAAAGCGAAGATATGGGTGATATTTTGTTCTTCCGATATGATAGCATAGAACCACTTATTCAGAATGCCCAACCCATTTTGACTGTCAATAATCTCACTCCGCAAACATGTTTTAATATTCTCAGAAAGGATTATTATATTACAGATAATATAGTTATTAATGAAACAGGATTGAACACAGTATGGATAAGGATTGAACATTAATGTAGAAAGAACATGTGAAACCACATCTACTACTTCCACTACTTCGGACTACCGGAAATTGTTCACTTTCAGATTGGTTCCAGTTTTCTATTCCCTTACGAGGAGTTCCTGAAGATATTATGTCTTTTATCAAAGAGATAGTGATATTAAAAGAGTAATCATAACGAATAGAAAGTGATTCCATTACTCTCTCAATTGACAGTATTCATTCGTTCTGGTCGTTCTGGTCATTGGCTTTTCAAAGGAAACCGGTGTACTGTTCAATTTCCAATCCAACTACGTCAAGATAATAATGGGACAATTCGCTTTGCAGCGATTGATCATTGTGAACTTGTTGGAGGAAAGCGAAGTTGCGTACGAGTTCTGATTATTGCTAATGAAAAGGTGATGAAAACGGAGAAGAATGCTCCTTATGTGTGTTACATGGGATTCTTGATTAATGAGTATTCTATTCGGGGTTTGTTTGATATAGTGAAGCTTAGATTGTTTTGTCATTCATAGATCCTTAATGAAGAGTTGATTCCCTTTGCACATCCTCATTCTCAGTTATCTTCCCTATTAAAATATCTAGATCATCAAGATAATGCTCGCAATGTCGTTCTCGATCTGATTTCGCTACTCCAACTGGCATCCGAGAATCATCATCTTCCTCTTCAGATTCCGAATCTTATCACTGTTTCAATTCCACTCATTCGAGTTATGGCGAACACTCCAATCTTGCGTTATATCGAGTCAAGAGCTGTGCATGTTGTTGATTCCACTCAACTCTTTCCATCTCACTCCAGAATGGAACTGGAAGAAATCTCACAGGAAATGCAACGAGTTGGAGTCATTTCTCATGATTCTGATCAGTTTATCGAAGATATGGCCCAATTCGAGAATTATGGCGGACAAATCCATATTCTCTCACAAGCACACTCCATTACTCCAATTTCTGTTCTTCCTTCGGATGATGTCTTCAGTATCTGCCATGAAGGTTGGAACCGTTCTCAGATCCTCTGCGAAGCTATTCATGGAGTAAAACGAGTGCAAGCGATGAATCCAAATCTATGTGATTATCCTGTACCCATGTGGATATGTGAGTAATGCATGTAGTTATGTCATGGAGCCATTAGCGG
>ERZ824480.2136-NODE-2136-length-15521-cov-3.462822_pt1 | contig 15521 bp, 8 predicted proteins | sample MGYA00519861_ERZ824480 | MGnify/ENA primary metagenome ERZ824480 (study PRJEB31778, sample SAMEA3449152) | human gut metagenome | biome: human gut; feature: human-associated habitat; material: faeces | place: United Kingdom | collected 2010/2012 ... | reverse complement strand
GGAACAGGCTTGGATCGACGGGACGAATTTCGACGCGCAGAAGCTCTTCGGCGCGCGCGCAGAGCCCAACGGCGTATCGTTCTCCGTATGGGCGCCGAACGCGCGGAGCGTTCGCGTGACGGGCGATTTCTGCTCGTGGAGCGACAGCGCGCACTGGCTCAGCCGCGGCGATCTCGGCGTATGGCGCGGCTTTGTGCCGGGCGCATGCGCCGGACAGCTCTATAAGTACATTATCGAGGGCGCGGACGGCTCCGTTGTATGGAAGGCCGATCCCTTCGCGCTCGCGGCCGAGGTGCGCCCCGGCACCGCCTCGCGCATCCATACGCTCTCCTATAACTGGACGGACGGCGAATGGATGGCCAACCGCCGCGCGCTCGGCGGGCCGCGGAATATTTATGAAGTCCACGCCGGTTCGTGGCGGCGGCACCCGGACGGGAGCTTTTATACCTGGTATGAGCTCGCCGATTCGCTCGTGCCGTACATCAGGGACATGGGCTACACGCATCTCGAGCTTCTGCCCGTGACGGAGCACCCGTTTGACGGCAGCTGGGGCTATCAGGCGACGGGCTTTTTCGCCGCCACGTCCCGCTTCGGCGAGCCGGAGGGTCTGATGCATCTCATCGACGAGTGCCACCGCGCCGGGATCGGCGTCATTCTCGACTGGGTGCCGGGGCATTTCTGCCGCGACGCGCACGGTCTCGGCCGGTTTGACGGCACGGCGCTCTATGAATCCGGCGACATGCCCGGTTGGGGCACCTATAAATTCAACTACGCGCGCAATGAGGTGCGCTCGTTCCTCATAAGCTCGGCGCTTTTCTGGCTGGAAGAGTACCACGCCGACGCGCTGCGCGTGGACGGCGTGAGCAGCCTGCTCTACCTGAACTTCGGCGTGGACGATCCCGCGCGGAAAAAGTATAACGAGCGCGGCGGCGAGGAGGATCTCGCGGCGGTGGCGTTTTTGCAGACGCTCAACACCGTCATCGGCAAGCGCGTCCCCGGCGCGGCGACGTATGCCGAGGAGAGCTCGGCGTGGCCGCTCGTGACGTATCCGCCGGAGAAGGGCGGGCTCGGCTTCCATTATAAATGGGACATGGGCTGGATGAACGATACGCTCCGGTATATGTCCATCGACTTTGACGGCCGCAAATACAATCACGGCCTTCTGACGTTCTCGATGATGTACGCCTTCAGCGAGAACTATATCCTCCCGCTCAGCCACGACGAGGTCGTGCACGGCAAGCGCTCGCTCATCGGGCGGATGCCGGGCGACTGGTGGCGGCAGTTTGCGGGCGCGCGGCTGCTGCCGCTGTATGCGGCGTGTCACCCCGGCGGAATGCTCAGCTTCATGGGCAACGAGTTCGCGCAGTTCATCGAATGGCGCGATTATGAAGAGCTTGAATGGTTCCTTTTGCAGAACGCGACGCACGCGGGCGTGCAGGCGTTCATCCGCGAGCTGAACCATGTTTACCGCGCGGAAAAAGCGCTCTGGGAGATCGACAACAGCTGGGACGGCTTTGACTGGATCGACGCGGACAACAACGAGCAGGGCATCCTCTCGTTCGTCCGCAAAGCGAAGGACGGTTCCGCCGTGCTGTGCGTGCTGAACTTCCGTCCCGAATCGCATGAGAGCTTCCGTCTCGGCGTGCCGCTCGCGGGCGCGTGGCAGGAAATTTTGTCCTCGGACGATACGCGCTTCGGCGGCAGCGGAAAGACGAACCCGCGCCGTCTGCATACAAAGAAAATCCCCTCGCACGGGCGCGATGCGTCGCTCGTGCTCACCGTGCCGCCGCTCGGCGGAACGCTCATCAAATACATAGGAGAAACGACCCATGCCCGGAAGAGAAGAGTTTAAGAGAGAATATCTGGAGAGCATCGCCGAGACCTGCTCAAAGCCGTTTGCCGAGTGCTCGCGCATGGAGCGCTATACCGCGCTCGCGGCGATGATCCGCGAATGCTGCTCGGGCGTGCGCGCCGAAACGCTGCGCCGCCGCGCCGCCGCCGGAGAAAAGATCGTCTATTACTTCTCGATGGAATTTCTCGTCGGGCGGCTGCTTGAAAACTATCTCATCCAGCTCGGCATCCGTGACATGACCGCCGACATTCTCGCCGAGCTCGGCGAGGATCTGGACGCGCTGCTCGAATGCGAGCGCGACCCCGGTCTCGGCAACGGCGGTCTGGGCCGTCTCGCGGCGTGCTATCTCGATTCGCTCGCGGCGGAGGACGTGCCGTGCGTCGGCATGGGACTTCGCTACCGTTACGGTCTTTTCCGCCAGCGCATCCGCTCCGGCTGCCAGACCGAGGAGCCGGACGACTGGCTCTCGGACGGCTACCCGTGGGAGACCGCGGTGCCGAGCGAAGCCGTGGAGGTCCGCTTCGGCGGCACCGTAGACCGGCGCGAGGAGAACGGCCGCATGGTGTATGAGCTGCGCGATTACCGCAGCGTTCTCGCCACGCCCTACGACGTGCCCATCCTCGGCTACGGCGCGCACGCGGTGAACAATCTCCGTCTCTGGCGTGCGGGTCCGGTGCACAAGCAGCTCGATCTCGACGCCTTCAACGCCGGGGACTATTCCCGCGCGCAGAAGGCCAACAACGACGCCGAGGCGATCACCTGCCTTCTCTACCCCGACGACAACACCCCCGCCGGGCAGCAGCTGCGTCTCCAGCAGGAATATTTCTTCGTCTGCGCCGGGCTGCAGAGCATGCTGCGCACGTTCCGCGCCACGCATCTTCCCTGGGACAAGCTGCCCGAGCACGTCGCCATCCACACGAACGACACCCACCCCGCGCTCTGTGTGCCGGAGCTGATGCGTCTTTTGATGGACGGCGAAGGGCTCTCGTGGGAGGAGGCGTGGGACATCACCTGCCGCACGATCTCCTATACGAACCACACCGTCATGCCGGAGGCGCTCGAAAAGTGGCCGGTGTCGCTCATGCGCTCTCTCCTCCCCCGCCAGTTCCAGATCATCGAGGAGATCGACCGCCGCTGGCGCGAGAGCTTTGACCAGTCCGTTCCCGGCTGGCACGACCGTCAGCAGGCGACTGCCGTCATCGGCGGCGGCTTCGTGCGCATGGCGAATCTCTCCGTGATCGGCGGCCACTCGGTGAACGGCGTGGCGAAGCTCCATACGGAGATTTTGAAAAATACCGTCCTGCGCGATTTTTACGCCATCTCCCCGGAGAAGTTCAACAATAAGACGAACGGCGTTTCGCACCGCCGCTTCCTTTTGCAGTCGAACCCCGGCCTCTCGCGCTACATCGCCGAGCGCGTCGGCGACGGCTGGGTCGAGCAGCCGGAAAAGCTCGAAGGGCTTCTCGCCTATGCGGACGATACCGAGTCGCTGCGCGAGCTTGCCAAGGTGAAGCTCGCGGCGAAAAAGAACCTCTGCGATTATATCGCGCGCGACTTCGGCATTGCGTGCAACCCGGACGGCCTCATCGACGTGCAGGTCAAGCGCATCCACGCCTACAAGCGTCAGCTTCTGAACGCCTTTAAGATCCTCGCGCTCTACGACCGGCTCAAGGACGATTCTTACGCGAAGGTCCCGGCGAGCACGTTCGTTTTTGCCGGCAAAGCCGCGCACAGCTACGCCTTTGCCAAGGAGAGCATCCGCTTCGTGTGCGCCGTGGCCGATCTTGTGAACGCCGACCCGGTGGTGAGCCGCCGGATGAAGGTCGTGTTCATGGAAAACTTCGGCGTCACCATGGGGCAGCGCATCTACCCCGCCGCCGACATTTCCGAGCAGATCTCCACTGCCGGAAAGGAAGCGAGCGGCACCGGCTGCATGAAGTTTATGATGAACGGCGCCGTGACACTCGGCACGCTCGACGGCGCGAACGTCGAAATTCTCGAGCGCGTCGGCGCGGAGAACATTTCGATCTTCGGCCTTACGAGCGAGGAGACCGAGCGCTTCACCACGCAGGGCGGCTACAACGCCCGCGAATGCGCCGAGAGCGATCCGGTACTCGCGCGCGTGCTCGCCCACCTCACGGACGGCTCGCTCGGCAGCAAGTTCTGGGATCTTGAGGACGCGCTGCTCAAATATAACGACGAGTTCTTCGTCCTGCGCGATTTTGCGCCGTATCTCGCGGCGTGGGACGCCCTCGCCGGAGAGACCGGCAACCTCTCCTTCCAGCGCAAGGCGCTCGTGAACATCGCCAAGTCCGGCTGGTTTTCCAGCGACCGCGCCGTCGCCGAGTATGTGAGCGACATCTGGAAGATCCGCTGAAAGCGGGCGGGGCAGAGCCCCGCCCCTACGGGAGCTTCCCAATATCTTCCTGTAGGGGAGGGGCTCTGCTCCTCCCTCTCGGAGAAGCCCTTTTATTCCCCCGTTTGTTAAGTCCATTACGATATACTTAGGGAGGTACTTGTCCATGCGAAAAAAGGAATGCGTAGCCATGCTCCTGGCGGGCGGCCAGGGCAGCCGTCTGGGTGTTCTGACGGAGAAGATCGCCAAGCCTGCCGTTTCGTTCGGTGGGAAATACCGCATGATCGATTTTTCCCTTTCCAACTGCGTCAACTCCGGCATTGACACCGTCGGCGTGCTGATCCAGTATAAGCCGTCGCTGCTCAACCGGTATCTCGGCACGGGCGCGGCGTGGGATCTGGACGCGGCCTGGGGCGGCGTGCACATCCTCCCGCCGTACGCCACACAGACGGGCGGCGAATGGTATGAAGGCACCGCCGACGCGATTTACCACAACATCGACTTTCTCGACGGCTACGACCCCGAGTATGTCATCATTCTCTCCGGCGACCATCTCTACCAGATGGACTATAACCTGATGCTCGACTTCCACAAGCTCATGGGCGCGGATCTCACCGTTGCGGTCAAGACCGTGCCGTGGGAGGAGGCCAGCCGCTTCGGCATCATGTCCGTCGATCAGGACATGCGCATCACGCGCTTTGCCGAAAAGCCGAAGCAGCCGGAGAGCAATCTCGCCTCCATGGGCATTTACATTTTCACCTGGCCGGTGCTGCGCGCAGCGCTGCTCGCCGACCACGCCGATCCCGAAAGCGACAAGGACTTCGGCAAGAACATCATCCCGACGCTGCTCGGCCAGGGCAAAAACCTCTTCGCCTATCAGTTCTCCGGCTACTGGAAGGACGTCGGCACGATCCCGAGCTACTACTCCACGCAGATGGAGCTGCTCGGCGAAAACGCCGAGTTCCGTCTGCACGACACGCGCATGCACATCCTCTCCAACTTCAACGAGCACCCCTCCCACTTCATCGGCGGGGATGGCCGCGTGGAGCACAGCATGATCTGCAACGGCTGCGAGATCTATGGCGAGGTATACAATTCCATTCTCTCCCCCGGCGTCACGGTGGAAAAGGGCGCGGTGGTGCGCGACTCCATCCTGCTTCCGGAATCGACCGTCGGCGCGGGCGCGTGCGTTGAGCGCACGATCCTCAACGAAAACGCCTCCATCGCCGCCGATGCGGTCATCGGAGCGCCGGGCAAGATCACCGTCATCGGCGAAAACGCCGTGATGGAAGTGGACGTTTAATTTAAGGGAGGGAACATTATGAACCGCACGATCGGCCTTATTTCCACCAACTATTCCGTCCCCGGCTTCGGCTCCGTTACCGAGGTGCGCCCGGCAGCGAGCATCCCGTTCGGCGGGCGCTACCGCCTGCTCGACTTTGCTTTGAGCAACATGGTGAACTCCCGCATCCAGACGGTGGGACTCGTCACGCCGTATTTCTACCGCAGCATCATGGATCACGTCGGCGCGGGCAAGCCGTGGGACCTCTCCCGCAAGGAGGGCGGTCTTTACATTCTGCCCGGCACGGTGTTCGGCTTCCACGAAGAGAACGCCCGTTTTCTCTTCCGCGATCTGCTGCACAATCTGGAATATCTCCGTCAGGGCGACGGCGACTATATCCTCGTCAACTCCGGCACGCTCGTGGCGAATATCGACTATCAGCCGATGATCACCAGGCACGAGCTGGAGGGCAAGCCTGTCACGCTGCTCTATAAGAAAATGCAGCCGGGCGAGAAGCGCCCGGGGCGCTATCTCACGCTCGACGGCGACACCGTCGCCAGCATCCGGCGCGCGGACGAGGGCGAAAACCTCCTGCTTGACTGCTTCATCGTCGATAAGTCGTTCCTGCTCCGCATGGCGCGCGACTATGCCGCGCTCGACTATATGGATTTTCTTGACATCCTCGCCCACGTCCTGCCGGAGGTCGCCGTCGGCTGCTGCGCCTTTGACGGCTATGTCGCCTTCATGGACGGCATGGAGGACTATTTCCGCGCCAGTCTTGATCTGCTCGACAGCTCCGTCCGCCGCGAGCTCTTCCAGTCCGACCGGCCCATCCGCACCAAGGCGCACGACACGCCGCCCGCGCTCTATGCCCCCGGCTCCGCGGTGAAAAACTCCGTTATGACCGCCGGCAGCATCGTTGAGGGCAGCGTGGAGAACAGCGTGTGCTTCCGCAACGTCCGCATTGAAAAGGGCGCGGTCGTAAAAAACTGCGTGCTGATGGAAAAGTGCGTCGTCAAGGCGGGCGCGCGGCTCGAAAACGTCGTGTGCGATAAAAATGTCACCGTTTCCGAGGACAAGATCGTCTGCGGCACGGCGGAGCATCCCTGCGTGCTGGCGAAAGGCGGCGTTGTATGAAGGAAAAGCTGCGCGTTCTCTTTGCCGCGTTTGAAGCCGCTCCCTTTATGAAGACCGGCGGTCTCGGCGACGTGGCGGCGTCTCTCCCCGGCGCGGTGCAGTGCCCGACGATCGAGATGCGCGTCGTGCTGCCGAAGCTCCGGCAGATCCCCGCCGAGTATCAGAAGAAGATGAAGTTCCTCTGCTCGTTCTATGTCCCGCTCGGCTGGCGCAGCCAGTACTGCGGGCTCTTCGAGCTGCGGCGCGGCGGCGTCACTTGGTATTTCCTCGATAACGAATATTACTTCGGGCGCGACGGCGCTTACGGCTACTTTGACGACGGCGAGCGCATGGCGTTCTTCGCCAAGGCCATCTGCGAATGCTGCCGGTATCTGCCGGACTTTTTTCCGAATATCCTTCACTGCAACGACTGGCACACGGCGCTCGCGCCGGTGTTTCAGCGCGAGCAGTACCGCTACGCCCCCGGCTACAGCGACATCCGCACCGTGTTCACGATCCACAATCTCAAATTCCAGGGGCAGTATAACCCCCACGTCCTCAGCGACATTCTCGGTCTCGACGGCGTGGCCGCGGCGCGCAATCAGCTTCTGCGGGACGACGGAAAGTGCGTCAACTATCTCGCCGGGGCTGTCAGCTACTCCGACCGCGTCACGACCGTCAGCCCGACGTACGCCAAGGAGATCTGCACGCCGTATTTCGGTGAGGGACTGCAGGATCTCTTCCTGCGGCGGCACGACATTCTCTCCGGCATCTTAAACGGCATCGACACCGTTTCCTACGATCCCGCGAAGGACAAGGCGCTCGTGCAAAACTATACCGACCCCGACGGCAAAGCGGCGAACAAGAAGGCGCTGCAGGAGGAGCTCGGCCTCACCGTCGATAGTGAAGTTCCCCTTTGCGTGTGCGTCAGCCGTTTGACGGAGCAGAAGGGCTTCGATCTTCTCAACGCCGTGGCGGAGGAAATGCTCTCCTGCGCGCAGATCGCCGTGCTCGGCACGGGCGACCGGGCGTATGAGGACTACTACCGCGCGCTGGAGGCCCGGCACCCCGGCCGGTTCAGCGCCCAGATCCGCTTTTCCGAGCCGCTTTCCCGCCGGATGTACGCCGGAGCGGACATTTTCCTCATGCCCTCGCGCTTTGAGCCGTGCGGCCTGAGCCAGATGATCTCCATGCGCTACGGCACCGTGCCCGTCGTGCGGCAGACCGGCGGACTTGCCGACAGCGTTGAGCCCTACAACCGCTACACCGGCGAGGGCACCGGTTTCGGTTTCCTGAATTTCAATGCCCACGAGCTGCTTTTCACCACGCAGGAGGCGTGCCGCCTGTACACCGAAAGCCCCGTCGCGTGGGGCAATCTCGCCGCGCAGGGCATGGCGAAGGATTTCTCCTGGCGCGCGAGCGCGCTCGAATACCGCAAGCTGTACCGAGGTCTTTTCACATGATCGTACACGAATCCAGAAACAGTGCCTTCCGCCGTCCGTTCGGCGCCGCCGAGACCGGGACAGAGGTATATCTCGCCGCGGAAAAGGCGGGCGCGGCGGACATGATGCTCCGGCTGCACCCGTTCACGGGCGAGGATACGTTTCTCCCCATGGCATCCGAGGGCGGCGGGCGGTTTTCCGTTACGGTGACGCTGCCCGAAACGCCGTGCGTGCTCTGGTACTCGTTCCGTACCGGAGACGACGAGACGTGCGCCTGGCAGATCACCGTATACAAAAAAGCCGCCGTCCCCGACTGGTGGAAGGACGGCGTCGTCTATCAGATCTTTCCGGACCGCTTTGCCCGCGAGCGCGACTGGACGCCGCGCGAGCCGGAAGCGCGCCGCGGCACGCACCGCTTTCTCGTGCGCGACTGGGATACGCCGGTGTTCTACCCCCGCGCGGAAAACGGGGACGTATCCTCGTGGCCGTTCTGGGGCGGAACGCTCCGGGGCATTGAGGAAAAGCTGCCGTATCTCGCCTCGCTCGGCGTCACGGTCCTGTACCTGAACCCGATCTTTGAGGCGGCAAGCAACCACCGGTACGACACGGCGGACTACACCCGTGTCGATCCGCTGCTCGGAAAGAAAAAGGATTTTGAGTCGCTCTGCGAAGCCGCACGGAAGCGCGGCATCCGCATCGTGCTCGACGGCGTATTCAACCACACCGGTGCGGACAGCGTGTACTTTGACAAGTTCGGCAACTACGGCACGGCGGAAAAATACCGCTCGTGGTTCCGCTTCGGCGATCAGTACCGCCACGGCTACGAATGCTGGTGGGACGTGCCCGATCTCCCGAACGTGGAGGAAAACGATCCCTCGTTCCGGGAATTTCTCTGCGGCGAAGACGGCGTGGTGCGCCGCTGGCTGCGGCGCGGCGCTTCCGGCTGGCGGCTGGACGTTGCCGACGAGCTGCCGGACAGCCTCATCCGCGACATCCGCGCGGCGATGAAGGCGGAGAAAGAAGATTCTCTCCTTCTCGGCGAGGTCTGGGAGGACGCCTCCAACAAGGTGAGCTACGGCGCGCTGCGCGAGTATTTCCTCGGCAGCGAGCTGGACGCGACGATGCACTATCCGTTCCGCACCGCAGTGCTCGACTTCCTGCTGGGCAAGATCCATGCGCAGGCCGCCTGCGACGCGTTCTGGACGATCCAGGAGCACTACCCGAAGGAGAATCTCTATGCCGCGCTCAATCTCATCGGCAGCCACGACCGCGCCCGCGTGCTCACGGTGCTCGGCGGCGATGTGAACGCGCTGAAAATGGCGATGTTCCTCCAGTTTGCTCTGCCGGGCGTGCCGAGCATTTACTACGGCGACGAGGCCGGCATGACCGGCGGCACGGACCCCTACAACCGCGGGAGCTTCCCGTGGGGCAAGGGCAATGCCCCGCTCACGGATTTTGTCCGGAGTCTCACCGCCATGTATCAGGAAACGCCGCTGCTGCGGCGGGGCGAGTGCGAAATGCTGTTCTTCGGCGAGAACGTGCTCGGCTGCCGCCGGTTTGACGAAAGCGGCTCCGTGCTCGCGCTTGTCAACCGCGGAGAAGAAGCCGTTGAATGCTTTGGCGTCACCGTACCGGGAAGGGGGTATATTCTGGAATGAAGCACTACATCATTTCCAAATTCCGCCCCGGAACGCCGTGGCGGGAGTATCTGCCGGAGATCGAGGCGATCTTCGCCCGGACGCTCACGATCGATGGCGTCCACGGCGTGGACATATTCCCCTCCTGCTCCGAGCGGCCGAACCGGTTTGATCTTATGATCTGCATGGACATGGACGCCGCCGCGCTCCCGCTCTACGACGCGAGCGAGCCGCACCGCACCTGGAAAGAAAAGTTCGGCCCCCTGCTCGAGGGCAAGACCATTTTTGACCACGAATAAGCAGCAACAAGCTCCCTCGGATTGAACCGCACCCCATTTGTTAGACAAGTATGATAAAATACTTGTACTAAGGAATGGGGTGTGGTTCTTCATTGCGGCGGGAGACTTTTCGCTTTTATCCGAAGTATTTGGCGGCATCCTCGGCGGAGACGCCGAAGAAGGCGATGGCCTCGTTCTGCATCCGCGCGGCGCGGCCGGAGATGAAGCCGCGGAGATTCGCCATCTGCGTGGCAAACAACGTGGACGACTTGCCCCAGCGGGCGAGATCGCGCGCACTCTCCGGTTCGACGATCGCGCGCAGCTCGTCTAGCGTTTTCTGCGCGTTCTCGTCCGAGAGCGGCCCGCGCAGCATTTCGCCGAGACGCGTCAGGAACATGTCGCGGAACTCTTCGTTGTAACGCAGCGCCGAGGGAATGATGCCGTGGAGCTGGAAGTTGTTGAAGCCGACGCTCATCGAGTCCATGCCCATCATCGTGAGATCCATGTCCGCGAGACCGTAAATGTACTTCCCGTTTTCGTACTCGGGGCTCGCGTAGAAGCGGACGTTTTCGTATACGTCGATATCGCCCGACCAGCACTCGAGAATCAGCCAGTCGATCATCTCCGGGATGTCCACATGCTCCTGGATGTACGCCCAGCCCTCCGGCGTGCTCAGCGAGTTGTAGCGCGCGTAGTTCAAGATCTCGCTCCACGCGGTCTGACCCTCAAACTCGCCCGTCTGCATATCGACGGTGTCGGCGTCCACGCCCTTGTGCGAGGCGAAGTATTCCGCGCTGTGGTGCTCGCGGATGGCGTAAATGCCCCAGTACTCGCCGTTGAGGAAGAGCGAAACATACCGGTAATTCTGCGCGGGCACATCCGTATAGTCCATGGCGATGCGGGCGAAGAACTCGTCGCGCATGTAGGAGGTGTAGGTATCCTCCACGCTCGCGCGCAGAAGCAGCGAGGAAAAGTCCGTCACGACGCCGTCGCCGAACACGTCGTAATTGAGATCCCCGCCGTATCGGCCGCGGAATTTGAGCGTGAACGATTTCTTTTCGCTCACGCGGCGGCTCGTGCGGCCGTGCATGCGGATGCCGCAGTCAATGGAGAACTCGCCGCCGTCCTCGTACATGGCAACGGTCGCCTCGCGCTCCCACTTCTCGCTCCACGCGCGTTCGTGGTTGGAGTAAATGCCCTGCGCGCCGGTGAGATTGTCCGGGTCGGTCACAAGACTGACGACGGGCAGCGTGCTGTTCTCGCGCAGGAAGTACGACCATGTCGCCGGTTTGCCCGGCAGCGCGTCCGCCGGGAAGCTCGCGGCGCGGACGATCGTCGTTTCCGTGATCGTGATGGGCGCGGTATAGGCCGGATCGTCCGCCGTCGGGTCGCTGCCGTCGAGCGTATAGTGCACGTTTTCTCCGGTGATCGTCAGCGTAAGGCTCTCGGCGTCGTCGTACACGCCCGCGGCGATATCGACCGTGGGCTTTGCCGCCACCATGCGGCACCCCGTGCCGTTGTCCGCGCCGCGGCTGCTCTGCGCAAAATAGAAATACCCGTTCTCCCCGTTTAGACGGCCGTAGCTGCCGCCGGCCGGGATATCGCGCAGGAACGCCCAGTCGCAGAGCGTGCCGGAAGCATCGAAGAGATAGAGCTCGTCGCGCTGCGCGCTCAGCCCCACGTTTTCGCACTCGAACACATAGCTTTCACCGGGTGCAAGCGTCACGGCGGGCAGGGCGTCGCGCGCCGGTTCTTTGAATTTATCCGAGATCGTGTATCCGGAAAGATCGATCGACTCGCCCGACACGTTTTTGAGCTCCACCCAGTCGGGCGAACCCGCCTCGTACACGACGATCTCCCACAGCAGAAGCGGCGATGTGCGCGTGTCGGCATCGCAGAAGCCGGCGTAGCCCGCGGCGGTATTTTCAAGCCCCGGCGTCGGGAAGTCGGTCACGGCGAAGCTGCCGTCCGGCTGCATCGCGAGCGAAGAGCCCTCCGGCACGGCCTCGATCTTCACGCTGCGGATCTCCGCGCCGTTTCCGGCGGAGAGAATGACCGTGTCGCTGTCGGTGAGCGAGAAGCTCGTGTGAAGCTCACCCTCGGTGCGGTTCTTGCCGGAGGCGAAGATCACCGCATACTCGCCCGGCGCAAGCGTCAGCGACGGGATCTTCCATTCGTCCGGCACGTCCGGATCGTCCGAGAGATACCAGCCCGCAAGATCGACGCTCGTCTCGCCGAGGTTTGCGATCTCGATCCAGTCGGAGAGGTCGCCGTCGCTGTCGGCGAGCGTACCGCGGTTTTGCGCCATGACCTCGGTGATGTAAATTTCGTCGTTTTCGTAGCCGCCGGAGCGCAGCCACGCCTCATACCCCGCGTCGTCGTTGGAATATCCCGGCGTCGGGCGGTGAGACACCGTCCATTCGCCGTTTTCCTCGGCATAGGCCGTGTTCTTCTCCAGCATCGGCAGCTCCACGCTCTCGCTCTCCGCGCCGGAGGGCGCTGTGAGCACGACCGTTTCCCCGCCCGCGCTCGCCAGCGCAAAGGACGCATATTCCGCGCCCTCCACGCCGGGGGCGCACCATACGATCTTATATTCGCCCGCGCCGAGCATTTCGTCCGGGAAGGCGTACTTCGTTTTGTTCGTGCGGTCCGAGAGTTTGTAGCCGGAGAGAGATACCGGCGAATCCGAGGGGTTATGTACCTCGATCCAGTCGTAGAAATTCCCGTCGGGCGCGGCATAGAGCGTGTTTGAGGACTGGATCTCGCTGAGCTCAAGCGTACCGCCGCTGCGCTGCGCGAGTGCCTCCTGCCACGCCTTTGCGCCCGCTTCGCTGTTCGGGTAGCCGGGCGTCGGCGTATCGGCGGGAATGAGCGCGCCGTCGCTGCCGCGGACAAGCGACTGCCCGCTCCGGCACGCAACGGTCACGGCACTGTCGAGCACCGTGCGGTTTTCGTTCATAAGGCACACCGTCTCCCCGCCCGCCTTGCGCAGGGCAAAGGGCGCATAGTCGCCCTCCTCGTCCGGCGAGCACCACACGACGAGATATCCCCGCGCCGGGACGACCGTCCCCGCCGGGAAGCAGTATTTGCCTTTGCCCGTCTCGTCGGAGAGATAGTATCCGCCGATGGAGAAGTCCTTCGAGGACGTGTTTTCGATCTCGATCCAGTCGCAGAGGACACCCTCGCCGTTCGGGCAGGTCTTATTATCGGTCATGACCTCGCTGATGTGGACGCTGTAGCCGCCGTCCCACGCCGGGCGCTGGTTATGGCGCACAATGGCCGTGACCGTGAACGCCGCCGCAGCGAGTATTGCCAGTACGATCAGCCAGAGGACGATCTTCTTTTTTTCTTTTGCGTTTGTCATGGTATTCCCTCCGCTCATTCCTTCAGCCGGGCGTCCGCCGCCGCGCCGCGCAGCCCCGTGAGGCACATGCGGCTGGCGATATCGGAAATCTCCTCGATGGACTGCCGGCGCTCGGAATTGAACCAGCTCTGATACACCGCCACCATACCGGAAACGGCGTAGTCCATCATCACCGAGATACGCTCCGGCGGCAGATCTATGCGGCTTTCAAAGCGTTCCTGCGCCTTCTGCTGGAGCGTCAGCCGGATCTTATGTGTTAACCCCGCGTTCCGGCCGGACCGGAGCAGCGCGCCGTAAAAATCCATATCGCTGTTGATGATCTCCGTGAGCTTCAAGAACACCGCGTACGGGTTCTCGACAAAGTCGATTTCCTGCATCGCCGTATCAAACGTGCGGATGACCTCGTTTTCCAGCTCGTCTACAAGCTCGTATACACCGCGGTAGTTGTTGTAAAACGTCTTACGGTTGATTATCGCGCGCGAGGCGATATCCGTTACGGTGATATCGTCCATATCCTTTTCGGTCAAAAGCTCCGCGAACGCCGTGTGGATCGCCCGCTTCGTTTTTATGATGCGAAGATCGCTCTTCCGGTTTGCCGGTTCCATCGTACGCCCTCCTTTTCGGGAACAGGATCGTATTCCACATCTTTTTTACCAAATGTGTAGTAATCCTCATCGGGTGTTTTCTCTGGGACTTCCGCCACGGTTTCGCGCCGGCGTGTCCATTGCCGCGCCGCGGAGGTCTCCTTATTATAATACACAGACGTTACATAAAGCAAGCAGAGGAGAGAAAACCGTGAAAGTTCTGATTTTGAGCTGCGACACGGGCGAGGGCCACAACAGCGCCGCAGCTGCCGTCGCCGGGGCGCTGACGCAAAGGGGCATCGAAAGCCATGTCTTTGACCCGCTCGTGCTCGCGGGAAAGTACGCCGAGCGCTTCGTATCCGGCGCATATACGACAATTATGAAAAAAGCGCCGTCGGCGTTCAACGCGCTCTACCGCGCCGGGGATATTTACAGCTCGACCGGCATCACCTCGCCGGTCTACCACGCAAACGCCCGGTACGCCGCAAATCTGCGCGCATTCATCGAAACGAACGGGTATGACCGCGTGGTATGCACGCACCTCTACCCGATGGAGACGCTGACCGCCATCCGGAAATCGGGAGATTTCACCGTGCCATGCTACGGTGTGCTGACGGACTACACCTGCATTCCCTTCCTCGCCGAGACCGATCTGGACGGCTACTTCATCGCGCACGAGGATCTGCGCGCCGAGCTTGTGGAAAAGGGCATTCCGTCAGATCGCATCATCGTCACCGGCATCCCGGTGGACGAAAAGTTCGCGCATCACATGGAAAAGGCCGCGGCGCGCAACTATCTTGCCATACCGCAAAATCAGGACATGTTCCTCATTATGAGCGGCGGCATCGGCGTCGGGAACGCGGGCGCGATCTGCGACGAGATCCTCCGGCGGCACAGCGGAGCGTTCACGGTCTATATCCTCGTCGGGCGCAACAGCGATCTCAAGCAGACGCTCAAGGAGAAGTATGCCGGAAACGAGCACGTCCGCATCGTCACGTTCACGAAAAAGGTGAATGTATACATGAACGCCGCCGACGTGATGATCTCCAAGCCCGGCGGACTTACAAGCACCGAGGCGGCGGTGGCGCAGGTCCCGCTCGTGCAGCTTCTCGTATATACCGCGTGCGAAGCGCCGAACATCGCGTTCTTCTCCTCCCACGGTCTTTCGGAGCGCGCGGAAAACGCTGCCGACGCCGCAGAAAAAGCCGTCGCGCTCGTGCGCGACAAGGCGAGAGCCGAAGCCATGCGCGAGGCGCAGCGAAACACCATTGCGCCCGACGCCGCCGATAAAATTGCGGAAAGGATCGTGCTGTCATGACCGGAAACGAAGCTCTTCTCACCTTTGCTCTGATCGCCGGGGGCTTTCTGCTCGGCGGCGTGATGTTCAGCCGCGCGCTGCCGAAGCTTTTGACGGGCAAGGATGTGTGCGCGCTGCGCGCCGATAAAAATCCGGGCGCTGCGAATGTGTTTGCCGTGTGCGGCGTGCCGATGGGTCTTTTGTGTCTCGCGCTCGATATGCTCAAGGCGTATCTCCCCGTGTCGCTCGCGGCGCAGTATCTCGACACGCAGTCGGTCTGGTTTGCGCTCGCGCTCGCCGCGCCGGTACTCGG
>ERZ824480.2129-NODE-2129-length-15547-cov-3.637168_pt1 | contig 15547 bp, 19 predicted proteins | sample MGYA00519861_ERZ824480 | MGnify/ENA primary metagenome ERZ824480 (study PRJEB31778, sample SAMEA3449152) | human gut metagenome | biome: human gut; feature: human-associated habitat; material: faeces | place: United Kingdom | collected 2010/2012 ... | reverse complement strand
TCCTGTTATAGTAGAGCCTTTGAATATAAATTATTTTCAGAGGGTTATTGAAAAGAGTATAGAAATAAGGCAACCTTCTTCAAATACAATCACGTTAGGCGAAAAGAAAATAAGTGCGAAAGATTATTATGTAAATAATGCTAAGATAATTCAAAGTGTAAGTAAAAATAATAATCAAAATGTTGCAGAAGTAAAAGCTATTGTTGCCAGTTTAGGGATAACAAATAAAAATATTTTAAAAAAGATTGAAGAAATAGAAGGCGACTCTGTAAGTGTTGAGGTTTTTAATCAAAAGATACAGGAGTTTAATCAAAATTTTAATACTGTAACTGGACAAATATCTGAGATAACTAAGCAAATAACAGAAATAAATAAAAAATTAGACTCTTTACAACAAGGAGGTGGAGAGATTGAATAGTATGTATAATAAAATAAAAACTGCAGTAGAAACAATAAGAAATGCAGTATATGGATTAGAGGTGAGAAGTAGTATTGCAAACGCTGTTGAGGCAATAAATGAAAAAACAGAAGATTTATCAACGCGACAAGATTGTTTAGGAGATACCTTTGAACAATTAATTCTAGATGGAGGAAATACTGATGCGGAAGTAATACTCTCTAGAACATGCAGTGATGGAACAAAATATGAATCAGTACCTAAAAGATTAGATGCAATAGAGATTATGTTAAAAGGAATTAAAAATGATTTAGAAAATGGTGTTTATAGTGAAATTTCATTTGATGAAGATATGCCTTCACCAGAAGGAAAGGCCACATTATGGATTCCAGTTAAGAAAAATACAGACGAAGGAGAGCCACCAGATACTGGAGGTGGAGATAATTCAGGAGATTTGGACCCAACACCTCCAGAAGAGGGAGATACAATAGCAGTAAAAGGAGATACATTTAATGCTATATTTAATACATATGTTGCAGTAGGTCGTGATTCACTTGGAAATACATTAGTAGGTTATCCAGATGAACTTACTTGTGCAGCACCTTCTAATGTAGGGTTTGGTACAAAAGTTCTTGTAAAAAATACAGGAACTGAACTTGATGGAAAGATATTTACCGTAACAGATCGTGCAGAAAGTGTAAAAGTAAAAGACGATGGTTCGTATGTATTTGCACTTTGTATGAAAGATGAAGAAACGGCAAATAAACTAGGTACTACTTTTGGAAAGGCAACAGTAGGTACGTTGGTAACTTCTACTTCAAAAATAGCAACAGTAACTGCTAATGCTTTAACAGTAAGAAGTGGTCCAGGAGTGGAATACACAGCTATAGCATATGTTCAAAAGGGTTATGTATTTATGATATTAGAAACATATGAAAATAGTAGATGGATAAAGGTTGATTTTAACGGGAAAGAGGCCTTTGTATCTGGTGCATATTGTAATATAACGACAATAGAAAGCAAGGATGATATACCAGAACAGCCAGATATAGGAGATATAACTATTGATAAAAATAATCCAAGTTTTGGAGTTGATGTTAGTAAACATAATGGAATTATAAATTGGACAAAGGCAAAAGCAGCTGGAGTACAGTTTGCAATAATACGTATGGGTTATGGACTGCGTGCAAGCAAAGGTGGAGTTTTAGATAGTCAATTTGCAAACAATGTAGCAGGTGCTACTGCTGCAGGAATTCCAATTGGAGTATATTTCTTCTCATACGCAAGTACTTTAGACGGATTAAAAGCAGAAGCTAATTTTGTAATAAGTGAATTAAATAAATATCCTGGAGGAACCTTCGCCTATCCAATTTTCTTTGACCAAGAATATGACAGTCTTAACACAGTATATAATTCTAGCACTGGAAAATATACAACATATAACCCGGGTAAAACAGTATTAACAAGTTATATGACAACATTTTATAAGATGTTAACCGATGCAGGTTATTATTGTGGTATTTATGGAAATCCAGACTGGTTCTTAAATAAAATAAATTTTGACAGTATAAAAGATTACCCTATATGGCTTGCACAATGGAGTTCTAAAGCTACATGGTCTAAATCTGAATTTGGTTTATGGCAATATGGAACAGGAACTGTTAATGGAATATCGACAGCAGTAGATGTAAATAGAGGATATATAAATTATCCAGTATTAATAAAAGCACTACATAAAAATGGTTTTTAATAAAGGGGGATAAAAATGAGCGATACGATATACATAAAAGTAAATGGCAAATTTATACCATTAGGTGTGCAATTAGCTGGAATTATTAATTTAAATTCAATAGAAGTAGATGATAGTGATAATATAAAAAATCAAGATAACTGCAGCGTTAAACTACCAGGGGGAATGATCATAAAAACATTTCAAGTGACTTATTCTCCTGATAAAGACAGTTATCATATGGAAAAAGAGTTTACATTTAAAAAAGCATTCCAAAATGCATGCGTTTGTGTAACTGGAGGCGCAATTTCAAATGGAAGTAATTTATTGGCTGTAAATGCTATTCCTAAGAGCAAAAGTTCTTGCTTGCTTACAGCAACTCAAATTGAAAAACAGAATATAATAGGTGATGTGACTTTTTATATGACTGCTATAGGATATTAAGGGGGGATAATATGAGCTTAGATCTAAATCCATTTTTAGAAAAAATAAAAAAAGATGCATTCTGTAGTAAAATACGAAAGTCAATAATAGAAGCTTTTGAAGAAGTAAAAGATACAATTGAAAATAACAATATACAGGATTTGAGGGATTTTCAGAAGAAAACTGATGAGAGTTTGGATACGGAGAATAAGGAGATTGTTGGAGCTATTAATGAGGTAAGTTCGCAATGTAAAGATATTGTGAAAAAAACTATTACAACTGAAGAAAGAAATAAATTAACTAATTTAGAAAATTATGATGATAGTAGTATTAAAAATGACATACAAACACAGAAGGCTAGAATAGATAGTTTTACTTCTCTTAAAGAAGGAAGTACCACTGGAGATGCTGAGTTAGTTGATGCTAGAGTAGGGGAGGATGGAATTACTTATGATAATTTAGGGGATAGTATAAGAAGTCAATTACTTAATCTATCAGAAGGTAAACAAAGTATGTTTATAGCTCAAACATCTAAATGTGACAATGTATATATCAACACTGTAAATGGTATGGAAACTTCATCTAATTCATGGATATCAACAGATTATGTAGATATATCAAATGTAAGTAAAATAGGTTACATAGAGCAGTTTGAAACTTCGGCAGGTTTATCCTTCTATGATGAGTCAAAGAAATTTATCAGTTCGATTAGTGGGAGTGGATACACCTCTAAATTCAAAACAAGTAAATGTCCTGATAATGCTAAATATGTAAGAGTTTGTGCTAATAAGACTTATGCAGATGATGTTAATATTTGGATTTTAGAAAAAAACTATGCTGATAAAAATGAAGTAGAAAATATAAGCAAAAAACTTGATAATACAATTATAGATTCATTTATACATAGTAGTAATTTAATTAATAGATTAGATTTGGTTAGCATAACAAAAGATTGTGGAGTTACCTGTATAAAAAATAATGATAAATCATTTACATTTACAGGTAAACCAACAAAAGATTGTTATATAGAATTTTCATTGAATTGTGAACATCTTTCAATAGGAAAATATTTTTTAGGTTATAATGGAGTTATTGAAGGTATAGAACCTTCTGACAACTATTATTTATGGTTATATAATAACGAAGGAAATGGAAGTGACAGATTATTATATCTAAATAAATATTCTACAGACACATCTTTTACAATCACAGAAGAAAAAGAATGCACAAAATTAAGATTGGTATTTTTTAAAGATTCTATTATAAACATAAATACATCACACTTTTGGTTAAACTTTGAAGTGCTTGACAAACAATATAAACCTCCTTATGTTGCAATTACTGATGAAACTAAAACAACTAATACTAAATATAGCAAAATTAAAATGAATTGTTTAGGAGATTCAATAACATTTGGAATGATTCCTGATTCAGGTATGACAGACCAAATGGCACGACCTTATCCAACTGTCTTAAAAGAACTGTTAGGACTTGCTGAATGTAGAAATTATGGACAAAGTGGAACTTGTTTAAGCGTTGTAAATGAAAACGAAGATGCTATATCAAATCGAAATAATGCTTTTGTAACTAGAATGAAAACTATGGATAAAGATGCAGATATAATAGCTATTTTCGGAGGGGTAAATGATTATATTCGCTCTGTAGGAGGATATTGCAATGCTTTGGGTACTTTAGAGAGTGAAGATGATACAAGTATCTATGGAGCATTGAAACAAATTACAAAATATATGATAGAAACATATCCAAAAGCAGTTATATTTTATATAACTCCAATGAAACAAGCGGGTACAACTGGAGTGAGTCCATATGAACCTAAATTCACGCTAGATGATGTTGTAAATGCAATTAAAGAAGTGGCTAGTATTAATTCTATTCCTGTATTAGATTTATATACTTGTAGTGGTGTACATTTTGAAAATGATATATGGCGAGCTATTTATGGTGGTAATGATAAACTACACCCTAACCAATTATTTGTTGAAGAACACCTATCCGTGTTAATAGCTAATTTCATTAAAACACTTTGTTAAGTTCGCAATTTAAAAAAATTGTGCACTTAAGTTGTTGCTAATTCCCACTTTTTTCTATATTATTGAGATATAGAAAGGAGATGATTTTTTATATGAAATCAAAGATGGATCATCAAGATGCAATAAGTCTTGAATATATAGTTAGAAATGTTTTTGATTGTGGACCAGGAGGCGTTATGAATGTTGCAAATGCAGATCAACTGGAAATAAAACCTATGAATGCAGCTATAGCTATATTTGCCCCTTTATATTTTGATAATAAAGTATTAGAGGATGTAGATAACTTTATAGATAGATATAGTTGTATATTTGACTATGATGATTATGAACTTAATCAAGAAAATATAGATAACTACATAAAAGAATTGAAAACACTTGTAAAAAAATATTATAAATAAGTAAAAATAATATAAAAGATTGACAGGAGTCTAATTAGTTTTAGGCTCTTTTTTTATGAAAGAAAAGAAATGAAAGGAGAAGTATATGTATAAAGAAAAAATCTGTACGACTATTGGATCTATAGGGAGTTTTATTGCTTATATTTTAGGGGGGTGGACGACAGGGTTGCAAACATTAATTATATTCATGATGATTGATTATTTAATGGGAATTACTAATGCAGCTATATTTAAAAATAGTCCCAAAACCCAAAATGGAAAATTAAATAGTGCTATTGGATGTAAGGGATTATGTAGAAAAGGTGTTATTTTATTATTTGTATTAATAGGATACAGATTAGATTTAGTTTTTGGATTAGATTATATAAAAAACACAATAATAATAGGATTTTTGGCAAATGAACTAATTTCTATAGTAGAAAATGCAGGTTTAATGGGTATAGATCTTCCACCTATAATTTCAAATGCTATAGAGATGCTTACTGAAAAAGGAAAAGAAGAATAGGAGTGATATTATGAGTTATATTTTAAATGGAGTATTAAAAAATGGATATAAAATAGGAAATGCAAAAGTAGTAAGTACAGAATTACTTACTAAAGGGCATATGGTCCCTTATGAAAAATTTAATCCAACAAGTATTACAGTTCATGAAACTGATTGTCCAGATGTTCCAGCAACACAATTTTATAAATCAGTAAAGAATGGACAAAACGATTTAAATAGAAAACAAGCTAGTTTTCAACTTTGTGTTGATGCTTATACTATAAGACAACTTGTAAATCTATATAGAACTTGTTGGCACGCAGGTTGTAAGGAAGGGAATAATACTAGTATCGGAATAGAGATATGCCAATATTCAAATAATAAAGAATTACAAAAACAAGCATATTTGAATGCGATAGAACTTATAAAAGTTTTAAAATCTGAAATAACAACAGTTAAAAAAGTAAAAAGACATTATGATTGGACAAAAAAGATATGTCCTTCTTATATGATTACTAAAAAATATTCTGGTTTAACTTGGGATTGGTTTGCTTCACGATTAGAAAAAGAAGAAACATATGTACAATTAAAAAATGGAGTTTATAATAAAAAATATAAAGTAATAACAAATGCATTAAATGTTAGAAAAGATAGACCAGATAAAGATGGAAACTTAGCTGCTAAGAGCTGGGTATTAAAAGAGGGAGATATAATAGAAGTAGGATATGTATATAATGGCTGGGGTAGTATATGGAGTGAAGGAGACGTAGGATATATAAATACAAGTAGTAAATATATAGAAGCTTTTAATTAAAAATAATAAAAAATTGACACCCATTTGACATCCAAAAATAAAAATAAGCCAAAATAAAATAAAATAAATAGAGTTATAAAAAATATAAAAAAACTTTGAATGTGTTGAAAATACTATTATACAAGATTATTGCAAAATAAAGTAAAATATAACAAAATAAAATCCAATATGACTGTCCATGTCATGGGTCTAGGTTTAATTATGACGGAAGTATCTTAAATGGACCAGCGCTTAAACCATTGAAACTACTTGGAATGGGTAATAATGATATTGACCCTGATTTAGTGTAAAGTAAGTGAAAAAGGGACGGATTTATCGATTTGTCACCCATTTGTCACCCAAAAAAAATCGTCACCCAACTCCGTCATGGTCAATTTATTTTTTTTAATTATTAAAAAAATAGCTAGAAAAATTATTTTTCTAGCTATTTTTACTTACATACTTTCCAGTATATTTACAATTTCTTTTTCCATAGATTTTGTATTATGCAAATAAACATTAAATGTCGTATCAAGTCTTGAATGGCCAAGTCTAGTTTGTACAGCTTTGATAGAAGCACCATTTTCAATAAGCATAGTAGCATTAGTATGTCTAAGATCATGAAACTTTATATCTAAATCTAAATCTCTTTTTATCATTTTCATACTAGCTCCAATATTTGTAGTTACTAGAGCCTTGCCATTTTCAGTAGTAAAAATAAAATCATAAGGTTCGCCTGATACGTTGTTAATAACCCCATCTTTATCAATATAATTATTTATATAATACTCACCATATAATAGTCTATTCTCCTTTTGAATCTTTCTCCATTTTTTTAATTCTTTAATTAATGTATCACCAATCAATATAGTTCTTTTAGATGTAGGTGTTTTAGGCGAGTTTATTATATTTTTAGATCCTAGGCCTACAGATTGAGTAAATTTAACTCTAAGAGTTTTATTTGAAAAATTTATATCTTTCCATGAAAGAGCAATAACTTCACTTCTTCTAAGACCAGTATAATATCCTAGATACCATGCAAGTTTTATACTTTGAAGGTTTTTTTTATCAAAGTAATCAATTATACTTTCAAATTCTTGCTTGGTTATAACTTTTTTTTCACAAATTTCTGTATTTTGTTTTCTTGGTATTTTAACATATATCATAGGATTTTGTTTTATATAATTACAGGGAACAATAGCATAATTAAATGCAACACTTAAACAGGACATTAAATGTGATATATGGGATTTAGAATAGCCTTGTTTAAGATATTTTGTATTTATATATTCTTGTAATTGTAATGGAGTGAGTGTTTTCAATTTAAATGTACCTAAATCTTTATTTATATGATGCTTTATAATACTTTCATATTTTCTAAGTGTAGCAGATTTATATTCTATTTTTGCTTTTTTCTCAAACCATTCACACATAAAGTCTTGAACAGATATATCAGAGGCTGTAAAAGTCACCCCCATAGTATCATACTCTGCTTTAGCTTGAGCCCCAAACTCCAATGCTTCTTTTTTTGTTTTGAAACCACCTTTGGTTATTCTTCTTCGTTTGCCACCTATTTTGGCTATTTCAAAATAGTATTCCCAATACTTGCCCCTTTTTCTTGTATTAACCTCCATTTTATCACCTTATTTCTATTTTGTTTTTTATTATTTTAGAATTTTAATATTTATTAATAAACCTTAAAATTAATGTATTAATTCATTTAACACACATAAAATACAGGTAAATTTGTAAGTACAAGTTTTGAACCGTTATTAAGATCTAAGAAATCTCTTTTTTTACTCAAAAATTCTAAACGTTTTAGAAAAAACTCTAAACTAACTTCGCAGCGTTCGGCCATTTCCTCAGCTGTTATATCTTCTAAAACTAAGTTGCAAATTTCATCTTCACTTATTAAAAATTCAGTTGCCCATTTTAAAGCCGTATTTTCGCTTTTATTATGTTTTAACATATCTTGGTAAGTGTTTATATTGGAGAAGTCTCCAACAGTCGTAAAATGGTGTCCTAGTTCCTCAGCCAATACTTCTGTGAGGGCAATTTTATTATATTTTAAGGTATAATCAATTACGATTACACTGTATCCATCTTTACATGAATATAATCCAAGCTTATTTACAAGTTTTAAATTAGCAAAGAAAAAATCTATATTCTCTGATTCAATTAAATCGAATAATTTACTAAGTTTGTTCATAATATCCCCTTCTTCTATAGAATGTATGTTCGGAAAAATATAAAAATAAAACATACGTTCGATTATATGCTAGAAAAATTATAGTACAATTAGTGAAAAAGTGCAATAAAAAAGAACAGTTTATTAATACTGTTCTTTTTTATAAAAATTTTTTATTTTAAATATACACTTTACTATTCTTCATCATTTTGCCAAGATAAATGATACATATGAATTATAACTAAGCACAATACGGATAAAGAATGTACGATTAAATATAAATTAATATAAAATAAAAATCTGATATTTATATAACTACTCATTATTTTATAAAATATACAAGAAATAATTAATACAAATTGGATTATAACATTATAATAAGATCTAATTTGTATTAGTTGAAAATAAGAGATTTTTTCATTTGCAAAATTAACTCTATCCAATATTGTTGCTTTTGCTCTAGTTATGTTAGCATTTGATGTAGAAAATAATAAAGTAACAGAACAAACACTAAAAGCTATAAGTAATGCAGCTATTGTTAATATAGAATCATTTATAGAAGATATATTATCTATTGTTATTTTGCAGTCAAAAATATATAACAATATTATAAAAATTAGTGGCAATATAGTAGATTCAAAAAATTCACCTTTTTTTATTGACTTGAAAAAGTCACAGATTATATTAAATGATTTTACGAACATATTTATCACCACCTTTCATTAAAAATTAAACTTCTTCTATATTTTCAGCTATAGTTATATTTAATAGAGTTTCCAAGTACTGCCAATAATCATCTAATAAATTATAAAATTTTTGGAATATGTCATCTGTATCAACGGTATTGGACTCATCCATAAGAATAGATGTATGTTCAGATAATTTCATGCCCTCTGTATCTAATCTTATTTTATTATCATTTAAATTAGTACCTTCAATTATTATTCTATTAACCTTAGAGTTATCAATTCGCCCATTTGTTATAAATTTTTTACAATAAGTTATAACATCTCTTTTGTTTAATTTTAAACCACGGGCAGCCTTAAATATCAATTCAGCTTCATCACGAGAGTTTTGACCTGAAAAATTTCTATCATCGTCTAAAGAATCTTTAAGAATAATTGCTTTTAAAGCATTGACTCCTTTTAAGTTTGCAATACTTTCTATGAAATTACGACTAACAATAGGTTCTAAATTGAGTCTAAAATCATTCCTTTTTATATCTTCATTAATATATTCAGGAGATATTAAAAAAGTTTGTTTTATGTAATTATTAATTGTTTTTTCTAAAAAAGTAATTGTGATAGAATCTGAAATTTTTTCAAAAACTAATAATGCGATATTACTTTCTGGTAAAAATCGTATTAATAGATGTTGCTTTTCTAAATCTCCTTCATTTAAATCTTTTCTACCAATAATAGTTTTATCAGACACATTAACTATAGAAACTTTTTTATTAAATTTAGTAAATGACATTTTGACTTTTAAAGAATCATACTCTGATGACTCAGATTTAGCTAACTCTACCCAACATTTTTTATTTCTATTTACTGAATATCCATTAGACATAGTGCTGGTAGAATATTCTTTAAAAAAAGTTTCTAGTGCATCTTGAAGAAATATATGTTTATCATAAACTTCATGTGTGTTGGTACTTAATTCAATTCTATAGACTTCTATTCTTCTTTGTATAGTATTATTATCCATTATTATCCTCCTAAAAATCAATTATTTTTCGAACATATATTTGTTTTTTTTGCTACAATATGACTAAATTTAATTATAAAAAAATACGTTTTTAAAATTTAATTATTCTCATAAAAAAGCACATAGACAGTTTAAGATCTTATTCTCTTAAATGTCTATGTACTCGTGTGTCAATGGATTTTAGTATTATAAATTGTATTATTTATATATATCTAGTGCTGATAAAAATATATCTTGTATTTCTTTTAAATCCTCCATTTCATCAAAGTCAAAGAACCATATTCCTTATTAGCAACTTTAATTTGATGTGGAATTTTATTAAGATAAATATCGCATATAAAATGATTAGGATATAAACATATATTAAGATGGTCATTAATATTTATAGAACTTATTTTATAAGGGTCTACTTTATCTTTTAACAAATCTCTAATAAAATTTAAATATTTAATATCTTCTCTGTATGAACTATTGATATGGCTACTTTCTACAGATGTAATTTTAGAATTAATTTTAGTTTTTAATTTATCTACTTTTTTTAATTGACTGTAGACTCTATTAGAATCAGTTTGACGCAATCTTTGAGTTCTCATTTTTATTAATTGTTTTTCTGTTTTTAAAGTTGTTTCAGAAAGCTTTTTCAAATTTTCTAAGTTTTGATTTTTACTTAATTGATATTCTACTTCGTTTAATCGTCTTGCCAATATATCTATTGTACTTTTATTTAAATCATTTGATAGTTTTGTCATACTCTTAAAAAAATTTTTCTTAGCCATTTTTAACTATCTCCCCTCTTTAGTTAATAAAAAAAGCACATAGATAGTTTAAGATCTTATTGTCTTAAATGTCTATGTGCTAGTTTGTCTGTAGTATTTAATCATTTTTTTTGTTAAGACGAGTGATTAAATCATCTATGTATTGTCTGTCTTCATAATTTAACTTTTCATATCCAGGTGCAGAGTGGAAAGCTAAAGTATCTATTGGTTTTCTTGAAATTGTAAGACCTAATAGATAGTCTACTGATACATCAAAATATTCAGCTAATTTTATTAAAGTTTCATTATTGGGTTCTCTAATACCTTTTTCATATTGAGATAAAGTTGCACTTGTCATTTTTAAAGATTTAGCAAGTTCTACTTGTTTTATATTATTTTCTTCCCTTAAAGACTTTAGTCTTTTAGCAAAGTTCATATACACACCTCTTTATATTAACAATTTGTTTATTTTATTCTAGCATTTTAATCTATATAAAACATAAAAATTAACAAAATGTTAAAAAATATATTGACTTTAACAATATGTTAAAATACAATTAAAGTATAGAAAGGAGGCGAGCATAGATGAATAAATTAAAAATGATAAGAGAAAGTAAAAATATTTCTCAAAAACAGCTCGCAGAAAAAATAGGTATAACTCCTCAAAGATACAATCAGTATGAGCGAGCACGTAGACAATTGCCAATTGATATTGCAATAAAAATATCAAAAGAATTAGATGTATCATTGGATTCTATATTTTTAGAAAATAATTTAACAGATTGTTAAACCCTAATTAAATTGTAGTTAAAAATATATCTAAAATGGAACCTAAATACTAATTGGTTATAAGCGGAAATGAACTAAAAATTAAGGGGTTAAAACTGAAAAGGGGGATTTGAATGGAAAATACACTTATATTTGAACTTCATGGAGCTGATGAAGATACAAGTAACTGGGATGAATGTGATTTAGAGTATCTTGAATATGACATAATAGACTTCGATAAATTTATAGACAAGCTAGATGCAAAGTATGGAGATTACATGAACCATATAAATGATTATAGATACACAATAAAGCTAAATAGAAATCAAGAAAAAGAACTTATTGAAGAGTTTGAAAAAATGGACCATAAAATGGAACAGTGTTTTATAAGTTATGAATCTATAGATGGGGTGTAAAAATGTTAGATACTAAATTTGAACTAAGAATGGTAGATGTAAAAATAAAGTGTTTAATAGATGAAATAGATATGGATATAGATTTTTCAAGAAATCGCTTAGAAATGAGAGAAAAAGATTTAAAAGAAGCTGAAGAAGAATATGAACAAGGAAGAATAAAAGGCGAACTAAGACATTGCGCTTTTTCAAGAAAAATACGTTATGAGTCTTTGGTAAATGAAAGTAACGAAAAGATAAAAGAGTTAGAAAGATATAAAGAAAAATTAACTTTAATAAAATCTGATTTAAAAAAAATAGAAGGTGATATTGATGAGTAAAGTTGCAACGAAAGCTAAAAATAATATCTACTATCAAGCTAGATTACACGCGGCAGAGCATAATAGTATTTTTAAAAATAGAATGAAAACAGCTTTGGAATTAAATATTGACAGAAATAGAATTGAAAATATAGAGCTAGGCAAGATAAATCCATATCAAGAGGAAGTTGTAAAAATGGCTGAGTTTTATAATGCTCCCGAGCTACTAAATCATTTTTGTTGTACTTGTCCTATTGGATGCAGACAGTTTAAGAAAATTGGCAGTTATGATATTTTCAAAAATTCTTTTGGACTTATAGCATCACTTAGAAGTTCAAGTAAAATTCAACAGGAATTAATTGATATTTTAGCAGATGGAATTATTGATGAAGATGAAGAAATTATACTAGAAAATTTGGTTAATGAAATGCAGAGAATTTTAGATAATATACAAGCATTTATACTTGCAAATCAAAAGAGAAAGGAGTAGAAATATGCAAAAACATATACAACATGATTTAGAACTTAAACCAACTTATCCAGTTAAGGACCTATATACAGTAAAGGAAGTATCAGAGATTTTAATAGTAAATGTAAATGTAGTTTATGATCTTATTAAGTCAGGTACATTAAGAGCTTTGAAATTAGGTAGATATAAAATTAGAAGAACAACTCTTTTAGAGTTTTTAGAAAAATATGAAACATACGATATTACAGATATAAATGATATAAAACAATTAGATTATTACACAAAAAAATAAGTGCTGACAAAGCAGCACAAATAAAAATATTCATACCAAAATTATAACATAAATCTACATAAAAGGGGGATTTTTTCCCCTTTTATATAAAATTTTTAGAGGGGGGAATGGTGGTGATTATATGCAAGAATCATCAGACTTAGGTTGGATAAAACTTTATAGATCATTATTGTATTCAGATGTTTTTCAAAATGAAAAAATGCTAAAAGTATTTATTTGGTGCTTATTAAAAAGTGGTCATAAGGATAAACAAATACGTATTGGTAAGAAATTAGTAAATGTAAAGAGAGGACAGTTTGTTTTTGGGAGAGCAAAGGCAGCAGAAGAGCTAGGACTATCTCAGTCTACAGTTTGGAGTTATATGAAAGAGTTAGAAGAAAGAAAAACTATAAAAATTAAGTCTAACAACAAATTTTCTCTTGTAAGCATTGAAAATTGGGCATCTTACCAAGTTGATGAAGAAATATATAACAACAAAGTAACAACAAAAGGACAACAAAACAACAACAAAGTAACAACAAATGAACAACAAAAAGACACAAACAAGAATGTAAAGAATGTAAAGAATATATATGCGCAAAAAATTGATGATTTGTGGCTATTATATCCAAATAAAAAAGGCAAAAAAACAGCTTATAAAAAAATAGAGTCACTTTTAGGTGAATATAGCTTTGAAGAATTAAAAAGATGTGTCCAAAGATATTCAAGAGAAATCCAAGGAGTTGAGAAACAATTCATAAAGCATGGTAGTACATTCTTTACTAGTGGTTATATTGACTACTTAGATGCAAATTATGAAGAATCACATATATCTCATTCGTCAAGTTGGATGGATAATATAGAATCGCTATAAGGTGGTGAAATTTATGGATAATAAAAAATTAATTTCTCAAGATCTAGAAAGTACAGTGCTTGGTTGTATGCTGTTAGACAGTAACTGTTTTGAAGTTTCAAAAGAGTTAAACTTGAAGCCAAGTGATTTTTATTTCACTAATACCAAACTTGTTTATGAAAGTATGAAACTTTTAGATGGTAAAAACTCAAAGATAGATCTGCTTACTGTTTCAGAATGTTTAAAGGAAATGGATAGGCTAGAGGATGCAGGAGGTGTAGTATTTTTAAGTAGTTTATTAACTATTGTACCAACTACATCGCACATAGGAGAATATATTAAGCAGCTTAAACTACTATCAAATAAAAGGTGTATTCTAAATGAGATGAGTAGAATAGCAGCTGATATTGAAAAGTTATCGTTACAGGAGTTAGAAGATGAAGCTGAACATTTAAAAGATTTAGCATGTGATACTAGTAGATTTGATAGTAAGTTTACATGCGCCAATCAAGTTGATGAGGTTAAAGAAGTAAAGAGCTTATCTACTGGCTTTAATAAGCTTGATAAGGCTTTACATGGGTTAGAGTATGGAACATTGACAGTTTTAACAGGGGAGCCATCTACAGGAAAATCAACAATACTTAATCAAATTATTGCTAATACTTTGGCTAACAATCAATCTGTATTTTTATATTCTGGGGAGCTCCCACAGAGAAAAATATTAGCCTGGTTTAAGAGAACTGTAGCAAATTCAGAGGATATAAAAGAATATACAGATGAGTATGGATGCACGAAATATGGTCTTGATGTATATGCATCACAGCTCATAAAAGAATGGAGTAGAGGCCTATTTATATTCAATGATGATGAGAAACCTTCTGAGAATAATTTAATTAATACAATTAAATATTTGCACAAGGAGAAAGGCGTTAAATTAATTATTTTAGATAATTTAATGACAATGATTACAGATGATCCTACAACTGATGAATATAAAAAACAAAAATATTTAGCAAACAATTTAAAGAAAATAGCTAAGAAATATGAACTTGTAATTATATTAGTTGCTCATGCAAATAAAAAAAGTGCTGATAATAGAGTTCCAAATATGTATGATGTTTCAGGAGCTAGTGAAACTGTAAATCTAGCAGATTATGTTTTAAAAACTGTTAGAGAGATAAGACGAGATGAGGATACACAACAAATCATTTCAGAAAAAAGTTGTATTTGGATTGCTAAAAATAGAATAGAGGGAATTCAAAATATTCCTATGAATGTATTCTTTGATAAAGTTAGAAAAAGATTTTATACAGATGGGTCAGAACTTATAAGAGATTATGGATATAAATCAAAATTTACTCAAGTTGAATTTGTAGGAAATGAACCATTTTAGAAAGTCATAAAAGAAAGGGGAAAAATAAAATGAATGAGGTTATATTAATTGGAAGATTGACACATGATCCAGATTTAAGATTTTTACAAACAGGTACAGCAATAACTAGATTTAGTATTGCTGTAGATAGAAGTTACAAGAAGAATGGTAATGTTG
>ERZ824480.2107-NODE-2107-length-15657-cov-3.933406_pt1 | contig 15657 bp, 9 predicted proteins | sample MGYA00519861_ERZ824480 | MGnify/ENA primary metagenome ERZ824480 (study PRJEB31778, sample SAMEA3449152) | human gut metagenome | biome: human gut; feature: human-associated habitat; material: faeces | place: United Kingdom | collected 2010/2012 ... | reverse complement strand
GGCGCCATCCTCGTCGACCCGACCGACCCGAAGGCAATCGCCGACGCCCTGCTGCGGCTCGAAACCGACGCAGCGTTCCGCGCAAGGCAAGTCGCCTACGGCCTCGAACGGGTGAAACGTTTCTCGTGGGAAAAGACCGCCCGGCACTTGCTGGCACTTTACGAATCGCTCGGGAAGACAAACTGAATACCGTACTGCCGAAATTTCGTGCTCCGGATTCAAAACCCCGGACAGCCGCATTGCAAAAGTTCGTTATATAACACTGTAATTGACTTATGATTGAAAAGATCAGAAATAACCCCCGGCTCAAACAATTCGTCATCGGGCTGATTTCGCCGCACAGGCACCCCCGGCCCCGTCTTTGGGTGCGCTGGTTCGTGAACCCTTTTGTTCACAAAAAAGGCCGCGGGGCGCTTATCCGCCGCCATGCGCGGCTCGACGTTTTTCCCTGGCGGCGCTTCGAAGTGGGACGCGACGCCCTGATCGAGGATTATGCGGTCGTCAATAACGGTGCGGGAGACGTAGTGATCGGCGACCAGGCGCGCATCGGCATCGGATCGGTGATCATCGGCCCCGTGCGCCTGGGCGACCGGGCCGGACTGGGCCAGCATGTCTTCATCTCGGGGTTCAACCACGGTTATGCCGACGGGACACGAGACTCGAATGCACAGGAACTCGTGCGCAAAGAGGTGACGATCGGACGTGAATCGCATATCGGCGCCAATTCGGTGGTCGTGGCGGGCGTCACGATCGGCGAACGCTGCCAGATCGGCGCCGGGAGCGTCGTTACCAAGAACATCCCCTCGTACAGCGTCGCCGTAGGCAACCCGGCGCGCGTAATCAAGCGTTATGACGCCGCACGCGCAAAATGGATACGTGTCGATGAATAACCCGAAAGTCAGCGTCATCATCCCCGTATACAATACGGAGGCCTACGTCGAACAGACCCTGCGTTCGATCATGGGACAGACCCTGCGCGACATCGAACTGATCGTCGTCAACGACGGTTCGACGGACGGCAGCCTCTCCGTACTCGAACGCATAGCCACCGGAGACGACCGCATCCGGCTCTACACCCAGCCCAACAAAGGGCTTTCGCAGACCCGCAACGCAGGGATCGCCCGTGCCCGGGGCGAATTCATCTACTTCATGGACAGCGACGACCTGCTGGAACCCGACGCCCTCGAACGCTGCTACGAACGCTGCCAGTCAGACCGGCTCGATTTCGTGTTCTTCGACGCCGAAAGCTTCGGGACGACGGCCTCCGACGCCGCATGGTTCGACTACCGGCGTGCAAAATATTTCGGAACGGAGGTCTGCGACGGCACCGACCTGCTGCGCAGGATGCTCGCACTACACTGCTACCGGGCTTCGGCCTGCCTGAGTTTCATCCGCACCGCCTACCTGCGCGGGCTGGGACTGCGCTTCTACCCGGGGATACTCCACGAAGACGAACTCTTCACCCCGCAGCTCTATCTCGGGGCGTCGCGTGCAGGCGGAATCGAACGCGCGTTCTTCAAGCGGCGCATACACGGGGATTCGATCATGGGACGCGGGTTCTCGCGCCGCAACCTCGAAGGCTATACCACCGTACTGCGCGAACTGAACCGCTTTGCCGCGACGCGCGACGCCGGCCAGCGGCAACTCATACGCACGCTCACGAGGCAGATACTGCGCCCCGTGATGCGCAACGCTTGGGCGCTCCCGGCCGGGACACGCTGGAAACTGGCCTGGGATGCCCTGCGCCACTACCCGGGCAGCATCGACGGCCGCGCCCTGGCGACGCTGCTGTTCAAGAAACCGCTAAAAAAAGAAAACGGGAAATGAGTGTCAGGCGGGAATTGGCTTCGGGCGTATTCTACACCTCGATCGCAAAGTACGCGGGCATCGTCGTAACGCTCGTGGTGACGGGTATCCTTTCGCGCCTGTTCACCCCCGAGCAGTTCGGCGTGGTGAACATCGCCACGGTAGTGATCGCCTTCTTTGCCATCTTCAGCGATCTGGGCATCGGCCCGGCCGTCATCCAGCACAAAGACCTCGACAGGCACGACCTGGGCGGGATATTCTCGCTCTCGGTATGGTCGGGGGCAGTCATGGCGCTGCTGTTTTTCGCAGCAGCCGGCACGATCGCCTCTCTCTACGGCGATTCGCAGGTGCTGCGCAACGTCCTGCGCATCCTCGCGCTGAACCTCTTTTTCGCCGCGGCCAACATCGTCCCCAATGCACTTATCCTGAAGGAGAAACGCTTCCGGTTCGCCGCCATGCGGTCGCTCACGGTGCAAATCGCAGGGGGCACGGCTGCCATCGCCGCAGCCTATGCCGGGGCAGGCATCTACGCACTGACGATCAACCCGGTGTTTTCGAGCCTGATGCTCCTGGCGATAAACTACCGCCAGAACCCGCTGCCGCTGCGCCTGCGCCCGGGACGCAAGGCGCTGGGCAAAGTATTCTCGTTCTCGGCCTACCAGTTCTCGTTCCAGTTGATAAACTATTTCAGCCGCAACCTCGACAAGCTGCTCATGGGACGTTACATGAGCCTCTCGCAACTGGGTTATTACGACAAGTCGTACCGGCTGATGATGCTCCCGCTGCAAAACATCGCCTATGTCATATCGCCCGTCATGCACCCCATCTTTTCGGAGATGCAGCACGACCTGAAGCAGTTGGGCGCCTCCTACCTGAAAGTCGTCCGGCTGCTGGCATTCATCGGGCTGCCGCTCTCGGCCGTGCTCTTCTTCACGGCACAAGAGCTGGTGCTCATCATCTTCGGCGACCAGTGGGAGCCGTCCGTCCCGGTGTTCCGGATACTGGCGCTCTCGGTCGGCATCCAGATCGTGATGTCCACCTCGGGCTCGATCTTCCAGGCCGCCAACGCCACGCGGATGCTCTTCCTCTGCGGCGTATTCTCGGCGGCGCTCAACGTCGCGGCGATCTGCACCGGCATCTTCGCATTCGGCACGACCGAAGCCGTGGCCTGGTGCATCTGCGCCTCGTTCGCCGTCAACTTCGTGCAATGTTACCACGCGTTGTTCTGCCTCACGCTGCGCACGGGGTGGCGCCCGTTCTGGCAAAATTTCCTCTCGCCGCTGCTGCTCACGGCACTCGTCGGCCTGCCCCTGGCAGCAGCCGGATGGTTGCTCCCGCCGATGCCGCTCGTGGCGTCGCTCACCCTCAAGGGGACGGCGGCACTCGGCGTATGGCTCCTTTATGTGCACCTGAGCGGCGAATACGACCTGAAAGGGCTTGCATACCGGCTCCTCGCCCGCAAAAACCGATAACAGTATGAAAGGATTATTCGTCGTCTTCCACGGGTTTTCGGCCCACAGCGGCATCAGCAAGAAGATCTTTGCCCAATGCGACGCACTGCGGCGCAACGGTGCCGACATCGAGTTGTGCCACATCGAGATAGCGCCCGACGGCACGCAGCGCCGAATGGTCGGCGGACAGGCGATCCGCACCTTCGGCAAGGGATTGCGGGCCAAGCTCGAAAAAAGGGTCTCGCTGAGCGACATCACGCGCTACATCCGCCACGAAGGGGTGGAGTTCCTCTACATCCGCCACGACCACAACGCCAGCCCGGTGCTGATCCACTGGCTGCGCAAGGTCAAAAAACTCGGCGTGCGGATCGCGCTTGAAATCCCGACCTACCCTTACGACGCCGAATTCGCGCAGTCGCCCGCGGTGCGGAAGCTCAAACTGCGCATCGACCGCATGTTCCGCTGCCGCATGGCCCGCTACATCGACCGCATCGTCACCTTCTCCGACGATACGGAAATATTCGGCCGCCCGACGATCCGTATATCCAACGGCATCGACTTCCGGAGTATCCCGCTCAAAACCCAGGTACACGGGGATCACCACAACTTACGGCTGCTGGCCGTGGCGAACATCCATTTCTGGCACGGCCTCGACCGCGTGATCGAAGGACTGCGGGACTATTACGCCGCCCCGCACCAGTGCATCGTCCGCCTGCGCATCGCGGGCGACGGCGTGGAAACGCTCATCGCAGAGTACCGCCGCATGATCGACGCATACTCCCTGGCAGAGTATGCCGAGGTCATCGGCCCCCGTTCGGGCGCGGCGCTCGACGCCGAATTCGAGTGGTGCGACATGGGCATTGCCAGCCTCGGGCGCCACCGCAACGGCATCACCGGTATCAAGACGCTCAAAAACCGCGAATACACCGCACGCGGCATCCCGTTCGTATACTCGGAACGGGACAGCGACTTCGACGGCATGGACTACGTGATGAAAGCCCCGGCCGACGACACGCCCCTCGACATCGCGGCGCTCGTGCGTTTCTACGACGGGCTGCACCTCACACCCGCACAGATCCGCGGCACGGTCGAGGGACGCCTCTCGTGGGACAACCAGATGAAACAGGTATTAACCGAACTTTTCGAAGCATGACGACCGTAGCGATACTCTTCTGGGCGGGGGTATTCCTCGTCTTCTACACCTACCTCGGATACGGCATCCTGCTGTGGCTGCTGGTGAAGATCCGCGAAGCCGTGCACCCGGCACGGCGGTACGCCTTTCCTGCCGACCCGCCCGAGGTGACGCTGCTCATCGCCGCCTACAACGAACAGGAGGTCGTGGCGGAAAAGATGGCCAACTGCCGGGCATTGGATTATCCGGCCGGAAAGCTCCGCGTGACGTGGATCACCGACGGCTCGACCGACCGCACCGTCGAACTGCTCGCCGCCTACCCCGAGGTGACGGTGCTGCACGACCCGCGCCGGGGCGGTAAGACCGCGGCGCTGAACCGGGCGCTGGGAATAGTCCGCACGCCGCTGGTCGTATTCACCGATGCCAATACGATGCTCAACCCCGAAGCCGTGGCGCAGGTCGTCCGCTGCTTCGAAGACCCCGCAGTGGGGTGCGTGGCCGGCGAAAAACGCGTCGCCGGGACAGGGAATACGGGCGCCGCCGCAACGGAAGGCGTCTACTGGAAATACGAGTCGAAGCTCAAGGAGCTGGATCACCGCCTCTACTCGGCGGTGGGGGCAGCGGGGGAGTTGTTCGCTGTGCGGCGCGAACTGTGGCAGACGCTGAGGGAGGATACGCTGCTCGACGATTTCGTCTGCTCGATGCTGATCGCGGCACAGGGATACAGGATCGCCTACTGCAAGGAAGCCTATGCGCTGGAGAGCCCTTCGGCCGACATGGGCGAAGAAGGCAAACGCAAGAAGCGCATCGCGGCGGGCGGGCTGCAATCGGTATGGCGGCTGCGCAAGCTGCTCAATCCGTTCCGTTACGGGGTGCTGTGGTTCCAGTACGTATCGCACCGCGCGCTGCGCTGGACGCTGACCCCCGTAGTGCTTGTCGCACTGCTGCCGCTCAACGTCGCGCTGCTGTGGTCGGGCCATCCGGCGCTCTATGCCGCGATCCTCGCCCTGCAATGCGCATTCTACCTGGCCGCCCTCACGGGATGGGCGCTGGAGCGCAGCGGGCACCGCAACAGGCTGCTCTTCATCCCCTACTATTTTCTCTTCATGAACCTCAATGTTTTCCGCGGGGCATCGTACCTGGCGACCCACCGCGGAAAGGGTGCCTGGGAGAAAGCCCGCAGAGCCTGACCGATTTTTGAACGGAACCTGAAATATTATGCTATATTTGCATGTCTAAACCTCTCCTCATGAAAAACATCGCCATAAATCCCGAGGACTACACGATCCTGGCCGTCGACGACATTGCCACCAACATCATGCTGCTGAAAGCCGTGCTGAGCCGTGCCAAATACAAGATCGTCACGGCATCGGGAGGTAACGAGGCACTCGAAAAGGCCGCGACGGAGCTCCCCGACCTGATCCTGCTGGACATCATGATGCCCGACATGGACGGCTACGAGGTGATCAAACACCTGAAGGCTGATCCCGCATTGCAGGACATCCCGGTGATTTTCCTCACGGCGCTGCACAACCCCGAAGACATCGTCAAGGGGTTCAAACTGGGAGCCAGCGACTACGTCTCCAAGCCGTTCAACCACGAGGAGCTGATCACCCGCGTATCGCACCACATCTATTTGGCGGCGGCGCAGCGCACGATCATGCAGCAGCGCGACGAATTGCAGGCCACGGTCGACGCCCGCGACAAGATGTACTCGGTAATAGCCCACGACCTGCGGTCGCCGATCGGCACGTTGAAGATGGTTTTCAACATGCTCTCGATAAACCTTACGCAGCAACAGATAGGCGAAGACAACATGGAGATGATCACGATGGGCAACAACATCACCGAGAGCACCTTCATGCTGCTGGACAACCTGCTCAAATGGACGAAGAGCCAGATCGGACGCATGAACACGGTGTTCCAGGAGGTCGACATTTCGGAGGTCGTGGTTTTCGCCAGCAAGATGTCCGACCTCGTGGCACAGGTCAAGAACATCGCCGTCGAATACGACATCCCCGGCCCGATTACCGTCCCGTGCGACGTAGACATGGTGAAAACGATCATGCGCAACCTGATGTCGAACGCCATCAAGTACAGCAACGAAGGCGGACGGATCGTCATCAGCGTGCGGGAAACCCCCACCCATGCCGTAATAAGCGTACGCGACTTCGGCACGGGTATCAGCGAGGAAAACCTGCCCAAACTGCTCAACCCCGAAATACACCACACCACCTACGGCACCAAGAACGAAGAGGGATCGGGGCTGGGCCTGCAGCTCGTGCAAGACCTCACGCGCCGCAACGGCGGGGAGCTGACCATCGAATCGACACTGGGCGAAGGCTCCACGTTTACGTTCACCATCGCCAAGGTGCAACCTAAGTCCGAGACCGTAGAAGACTCGGAGGGGGGGGTATTGCGCGTCCCTGAGCGATAAATGGTTCGATAGTCTGACCGCATTTTTCCGCGTGGAAAAGGCGGAAGAGACGATATCTCCGTAAAATCCGGGCGGACACGCACAGATAGTTCCCCGAAAAGGTCGCCATGAGCGATCTTTTTGTTATATTGCAGGATAAAAACCCGACCTCGCCATGAAGTATTGCAGTACAATCCTCGTGGGGCTTCTCTGCACCGCCGCCTGCCTGGCGCAGACCCCGCTGCCCGAAAGCCACCGCACCTCCCCGGAAATATTCATCTATAAACCCGATGCCCGAGAGCTCCGCGAACTGCATGTGAAAGGCGCGGCGCCCGACGAAGGGATGCTGCACACGTTCGTCGGCAAATATGCTGCAGCGGAAAAAATTCCGCAGCTCCCCCGGGGAAACTACCTGCGGGTCTGGACGGACGGAAACGAACTCGTATACAGCGACCATGTCGTGGACAATTTCTACTACCGGCTCGTCAAGGACGAGCAGGTGATGCTGATACTCTGCGACACGCTGGGCAACACCATCGACGATGCCGTGGTAAAACGGGGCTCGAAACGGATGAAATACGACCCTGCCACGCGCACCTACAACCTGCCGCGCATCCGCGGCGAAGAGGCCACGGTCGAAGTAAACAACGACGGCGTACTGCATTACATCACCATCGCGAACGAACCGGACTACACCTACCGTCCCGGGTTCTTCAAAACGGCCTGGGGAAAGGTCAAAACAGCCTTCAAACGGGTTTTCGCACCGGGGAAACTGCCCGCGCGGGACAAGTACGACGGATTCGTGGTATTCAGCAAACCCAGGTACAAACCCGGGGAAACGGTGAAATTCAAGGCGCACATCAACCGCAAAGGCAAGCCCCTCGACGGGAAGGTCGACGTGGCGCTCGTTTCGTATTACTCCCCGTCGATAGACACGACCCTCGTATCGCTGGCGCCCTACCGTCCCGGCATGTACGCATGGGAGTTCAGGCTTTCGGACAGCCTCCGCCTCCACCTCGACAAGGATTACACACTCCGTTTCCGGACGGGCGACAAGCGTGCGAATAACGTCACGGGCCGTTTCCGCTACGAGGAGTACGAACTGGGCAAGCTCACCTTCACGGCCAGGGCCGACAAACAGAAATACGCACGGGGCGACACGGTGAGGATTTCACTGAGCGCCGTGGATGAGAACAACATGCCGGTATACGACGGACGGGTAAAGGTCTTGGTCAAACCCGCCAGGTACATGGGCTGCAAATTCCTCGCCCGCACGGCATTCGTCCCCGACCGGCTCTGGGAGCATACGTTCGGCATGGAGGGCAAGTCCACGAAGGAAATCATTCTGCCCGACTCGATATTCGTCGACGGCGTGTCGATGTATTACGACGTCGCCTGCTCGTTCTTCGATGCGGGCAACGAACGCAGGGATGAGCGCATAAGCCTGTACCGGGACGCAAGGCGGAGGCGGATCGACTATTCGGCCGACCAGGGGATGCTCGCCCTGCGTGAACTGTACGACGGCAAAAGCGTCGAAAGCCGTGCCCTGGTAACCGCCTACAACCCGGAATACGGGATCGTATGGCAGGATTCGGTCACATTGCCCTGCAGTGTGCCGCTGTCGTGGATCGTCAGCGAATACGAGGTGCAGAGCGCCACGGCATCGGAGGACATCGAGGTCGGAAAGCTGCCGGGCGAACTGATCGGGCACCGCTTCTTCCGCTGGGACGGCAACGTCCGGCTGGTGGTGAACAACCCCGCGAAATTCCCGTTCTGGTACACGATCTGCATGGGGGACAAGACGATTGCCAAAGGGTATGCCACCGAACTCGACTTCGCGCGCAAGGACAACGGCCGCAAGGGCTATTCGATGCAGATAGCCTATCTGCAGGGGGAGAATGCCCGGACGATACGCGGCGAGCTGCCCTTCACGGAGAAAAACATCACAATGGAGGTAAAGACGGCGGCGACCGTCTACCCCGGACAGAGCGCAAAGGTCGAAGTGGCGGTGAAAGACCGCAAGGGACGCCCGGTGAAAAATGCCGACGTGACGGCCTATGCATTCACCTCGAAATTCGAAGCCCTGCCGCCAGAAGTGACGATCTACGGGAAATCGGCATCGGGAAAGGCCATCACCCCGAAAAACTACGAAGCCGACGAGGATTTCCTCTACAACACCCGCAGCAGGATGGATTGGCCGCTGTGGCGGCAGCGCATGGGACTCGATTCGATCGAATACTACAAATTCCTCTACCCGGAGCCGTTCTACGCCTACACCGAGGAAGTCCCCGGAAGACTCACCCAGCTATCCCCCTATGTGGTCGTCGACGGGGAAGTGCAGGGTATCCATGTCCTGTGGATCGACGAACAACCCCACTATTTCAAACAGGCGCAGCAACTGACGCCGTACAGTTTCCCGATATGGCCGGGACTGCACACGCTGCGGCTGCGCACCTACGACAGGGAGGTGACCGTCGAGAACGTCTATGCGGGCGAAGGGCTGAAGACCATCGTTTCGGTAGACGGCGGACGATCCGCAGTGCAACCCTGGGAGGCTTCCGGGGACAACCATCCCGTACGGATCTCCGTCCGGGAATACGGAAGAAAAGAGAAAGGCATGCTCACGCAGCGCGAGACAGCGCTGCTAACGCGGCACATGATTACGGTCGACAAAACCTTCGGGAAAGCAACCCTGCTCACAGGACAGCCGGACAGGCAATCCTCCTACACGGTTGAAACCGAGCTGCCTGGCATTATAAACGCCGGCGGAGTCTGCTACTACCTCAACGGCATGCAGAAGCAGGCCCGCCGCTACCGCCGGTACAGGCCGCAGGCCGAAGCGGCGATCCTGGCCGGGCCGTTCCCCTACCGGGGATTCACCACCGGGGGCATACAGGTCGGTACGCTCTATTCGGATACACTTGCGGTCAACAGTTTCGAGATCGAGGGCGGCTACCGTTACGACATTCGGAACAACTACCTGAAACAGCAGAGCTGGGAGCAGAACCCGATCCAGAGGCAGCTCGAACCGTTCACGCAGGCGGTCTGCTTCGGGCAGGACGCGCTTACGGCCGAAGCGATCCGCGGCATATTCAGGCGGCGGCTCGCCGACATGGTCGAAAACGAATCGGGGCTGATCTCGGCCGTCCCGCCGATCTCGCTCATGGACAGCTGCCGCCTGCAACTGTCCACAGGCAAGCTGGCGGACGGCACAAGGGCACAGCCGATCATGGTGTTCCTGCAATCGACGGGCAAGTACCCCGCCAGCAGGCTCTACTACGGCACGACGACCGAAATCGACAGGCTGCCGGGGGGGAACCTCCGCGTAGACCTCATCTTCAGGGATACGACCCGCTGTTCGGCCACCATAAGGCTGCGGAAGGGCGGCATCAACTACCTGCGGATGGATTCGCTCGTAAAGGAGCCGGCCGACGACCGCAGCCGCGCGCTGTTCGGGAAACTGGAAAGAATGTTGCGCGTATCGCGCCCCGCGGCACCGCTGGCCGACTATAAGCCCGCGGTCGCGGAGCGGGACAACCCGTTGCGGAACCCGGGACGCATCAGCGAAGCCAACCTGACGGGCAAAGTCGTCACGGGCACCGTGCGCGACCCGTATGGGGAGCCCATTGCCGGGGCATCGGTGCAGATCGACGGGACTAACGTCGGAACCGTCACGGATACGGACGGAAAATTCACCCTTTCGGACACGGGACGGGGAACGCTCGTCGTCAATTATATCGGCTACCGGAATTTCGCCACCAAACTGATCTCCGGCTACAACTATAACATCGCCCTGGAAGAAGATTACAACGCACTGGAAGAGGTCGTGGTCGTAGCTTACGGAAAGTCCGGAAAGAGGGCCGTGGTGGGAAGCACGGCCAATTCCGCGACGGTCACAACGAAAGTGGCATTCGCAGAATTCGACGAGGAAACGGAAACGCTCACAAGTACGCTCGCGGGCATGTCCGCCGGGATACAGGTGCGGGGAACGGGCACAATCGCCGGCCAGGCCCCGATGATCGTCGTGAACGGCGTACCCTACGACGGGGCGCTGTCGGACTTCGATCAGGGAAGCATCCTGTCGATGAACATCGTCAGGGACGCGAACACCGCAATCTACGGGACGAGGGCCGCAAACGGGATCATCTTCATCGAAACCACCGACCGGAACGGGGCGGGCGGCGACCGCTTCCCGCTCGAGGCCGGCATGCCGAACACGCTGCGCACCGATTTCCACGACGACGCATTCTGGAAACCCCGCCTGACGACCGACAAAGCGGGGCGTCTGACCTTCGAAGTGACTTATCCGGACGACATCACCAGCTGGGACGCCAATTTCATCGTCGTCGGCGGCCGCAGACAGACGGACAGGAAGCAACTGCGCATAAAATCGTACAAGCCGCTCAACGCCCAGCTCTCCGTCCCCCGCTTCGCCATCGCGGGCGACAGCCTCAATGCTGCCGGACGGCTGACCAACCACACCGGCGACACCTTGTCCGTACGCCGCACGATCGAAACCGACGGACGGACAGCCGAGAAGCAAATACGCATCGCCACCTCGCATACGGACGCAATACCCGCCGTCGCAGGGGATGCCGACAGCATCCGGATCGTCTACTCGCTGACGACGCCCGGAGGCTATTTCGACGGGGAGCGGCGTGCGATCCCGATCTACAAGGCCGGAATCCTGGAAACCCACGGGGAGTTCGCCGTCCTCAACGACACCGCGGCCCTGCGGTTCACGCCCGACCCGGCGCTGGGCACCGTGACGATCCACGCCGAGGCATCGGCCATGCAGGCATTCCTCGACGAGATCGAAAACATCGACCTCTACCCCCACCTCTGCAACGAGCAAATGGCTTCGAAGGTCAAGGCGCTGCTCTCGAAAAAACGGATATACACCCTGTTCGGACGGAAATTCAAGGACGACGACAAGGTCACGAACCTGCTCCGCAAACTGGCGGCCAACCAGAACGACGGCAAGTTATGGGGGTGGTGGAATCGGGAACAGACCGAGCTGTGGATCTCGCAGCAGGTCGTGGAGGCACTTCTCGACGCCGAAACGGAGGGTTATAAGACCGGCCTCGACCGGCAGGCACTGACGGACGCGCTGCTGGCCGGCCTGAACCGCCGTATGCCGGCGGCGGCATCCGACTCGACGGGAATGCGGAAAAACGAACTGCTCTCGCTGGTGGGGCTTCTCCGCAAGCTGGACGCCAGGATCGACTACCCGCGCTACTGCGCCTTCATCGCGTCGATCCCCGACGCGACGCTCGGCAACCGGCTCCGGACGGCGGAAATGCTGCAACAGCTCGCCCCGGATGGGATGCCCGCCGCGGATTCGCTGCTGGCTCTTGCCTCCCGAACCATGATGGGATCGTTGTACTGGCGCGACAAAGCGCCGCTGGAACCGACGCCCCGCAGGTTCGCGCAGCCGGACATGAGCGACGTCGAGAACACGCTCACGGCATACCGCATCCTGCGCGCCGCGGGCAACCGCAAGGCCGAGTTGGAAAAGATCCGCAACTACTTCTTCGAACAGCGTAAAAGCGGTTCGTGGCGCAACACCTACGAATCGTCGCGGATCGTGGAAACCATCATGCCCGACATGCTGGAGAAGGACGGCGGCACATTCCGCGAAGCGAGCCTGACGATCGACGGACAACGGTTCGGCAAATTCCCGCTGACCCGGACATACGCCCCCGGAAAGGAGATAACCGTCCGCAAAGAGGGTTCCATGCCCGTATTCTTCACAGCCTACCAACAAGCCTGGAACGACAAACCGGAACGTGCGGCAGAAGGCTTCACGGTCTCTACCCTGTTCCGCAAGGACGGCAAGCCCGTGACAACTCTCCATGCCGGGGAGCGCGTCGAACTGGTGGCAACCGTAACGGCCGATTCCGACGCCGAATACGTCATGGTCGAGATCCCGATCCCCGCAGGCTGTTCCTACGACTCGAAAGAAAAAGGCGATTTCTGGAAAGAAACACACCGGGAATATTACAAGGAGAAGGTCGCCGTCTTCTGCAACAAGCTCCGCAAGGGGACGCATACCTTCACCGTCAGGCTCCTGCCCCGCTATACGGGCTCCTACCACCTCAACCCGGCGCGTGCCGAGCTGATGTACTACCCGGTATTCCATGGCCGCAACGAGATGAAAAAGTGCGGCGTGGCCGAGGCACAGGAGGCCCGCTGATCCCGGGAAAAAGACATGACGGCAGCGTGACGATTGCGTCCGCTACCTGAACCGCAGTTCAGCGACCACGGCCTTGTGGTCGCTGACGTCTTCCGGGGGCATGTAATAACGGATGCCCTCGAAAGCGTCGTCGTAAAAGATGTAGTCGATGCGCAGTACCCCTCCCAGATAGCGGAAAGTACCGCCGTAACCGCTCCCGCTGTCACGGAAACCGTCGGTCATGTCCCCCTTCATCGTACGGTAGGTATAGGACGAAGGCGTATCGTTGAAGTCGCCCGCAAGGATCACCGGATAGGGCGAAGCATCCATTTCGGCACGGATTTCACCTACCTGCCCGGCACGGATACTACTGTTGTGTTCCAGTTCGCCCAAGATTTGCTCGACGGGGGCGTCGCGGTCGTAATCCTTCCGGAACCGGTGCCTGAGCTGGGCAATGCCCGAAGTCTGGAGGTGGACAGCGAAGAGCCGCACCGTATCGCCGCCGACGAGCAGGTCGGCACGCAGGTAGTCGTTGCTCGTATCGGCAAACCGGACGTATTTATGATCGATAACGGGATATCGGCTGACCAGGGCCGCACTGCCCTCATGCAGGAAATAGGGCATCCGCGGGGCAAAGACCTTCCCGATGCTGTCGGCCGGGAATTCCCTGCTGTCCATAAACTCCTGCAGGCAAAGCACGTCGACCTGCTCGCGGTTCATCATGCCGGCGATGGCCCTGGCCGTAGCGGGCATGGAACCCAGCCTGCGGAATCCGTTTACGTTGAGCGTGGCGATGCGGATGTCGTGCGGGTCACCCGAGTCCTTGAAATCGGGAAGCTGTACCATGGCCGAAATATACCCCAGGTTGAGCACCAGCGCGACCAGTGGCATCAGCAGGACAATCCATTTGCGGCGAACCGTCCACCAGACCAGCGCAACCACGTTGGCCAGCAGCACGACCGGCATGAGCAAAGCGAGCGTCGCCCAGAATCCGCCCTCCCCGGGGGAGACGGACGAAGCATACCGGCACAGGACGGCGGCGACCAGAAGCAGCCCGGTGAGCACCACCGAAATACCATAAAAAAGAATAGAAACGGCTTTGCGACCCATTTTGTTCACTATTTAAGCTATTTGCGCGTACAAAGATATGCTTTTCAAAATATATTTAGTATATTTGACGATCAAAAAAGACGCAAATTGGAATGAAGAGGGTTTTAATCTCCGGCGGTGCCGGATTCATCGGTTCGCACCTATGTGAAAGACTGCTTGACGAAGGAAACGACGTGATCTGCATCGACAACTATTTTACCGGGCACAAAAGCAATATCCGGCACCTGCTGAAACACCCCAATTTCGAAGTCATAAGGCACGACATAATCTACCCCTACATGGCGGAGGTCGAAGAGATCTACAACCTTGCCTGTCCTGCTTCGCCCATCTACTACCAGCACGACCCGATCAAGACGACGCAAACTTCGGTTATCGGCGCGATGAACATGCTCGGCATGGCGCGCTACAACCGCGCCAAGGTGTTGCAGGCTTCGACTTCGGAAGTATACGGCGACCCGCTGGTACATCCGCAGACCGAGGATTACTGGGGACACGTGAATCCGCTGGGGCTGCGCTCGTGCTACGACGAGGGCAAACGCTGTGCCGAGTCGCTCTTCATGAGCTACTACCGCGAACACGGCGTTCCGGTGAAAATCGTCCGCATATTCAACACCTACGGCCCGAAAATGGACATCAACGACGGCCGCGTGGTTTCGAATTTCATCGTGCAGGCGCTGCGCGGCCAGCAGATCACCATCTACGGCAACGGCGAGCAGACCCGCAGTTTCCAGTATATCGACGATCTTGTGGAAGGGATGCTCCGCATGATGACCGTCACGCCCGACGACTTCACGGGGCCGGTCAATATCGGCAACCCGAACGAATTCACGATCTCCGAGCTGGCGCACATCGTCCTCGAACTCACCGGCTCCAAATCGAAAATCATCCGCATGCCCCTGCCGTCGGACGACCCGCAGCAGCGCAAGCCCGACATCTCGCTGGCCCGCAAGATGCTCAACGACTGGGAACCCACGATCCAGCTGCGCGACGGACTGGTAAAGACCATCGCCTATTTCGAGGATATCCTGTCGCGGGGGAGCGTCCGGCACTGATCCGCCCCTGAAATCGGCCCGCCCTTCTTTGAACACCGTCAGCCTGTTGAGCACCGCCCGCCTGTTTGAGTACAGCCCGGCACAATTCCCAATGCAGCCCCAACCCTATTTTTCCAGGTAGTCCCGCAATACGGAGCCAACCAGCCGTATCAGCGTGCGCGTCGGATGCAATGCGGCGAACCCGTTGAGCATTCCCCAATCGTGTACCACGCCGTTGAAGCGCACGGTCGTCACTTCGACGCCCGCCTCGTCCAGACGACGCCCCATCGCCTCGCCCTCGTCGCGCAGGATGTCGTTCTCGGCAACGACGATCAGCGTCGCAGGCAATCCCCGCAGCCGTTCGGCAGAAGCACGCACGGGCGACATGAGGTCGTTGCCGCGCTGAGCCGGATCTGAAACGTACTTGCCGAACATCCATTTCATCAACGGCGCGGTCAGGAACCGCTGGCGGCCGTATTTCACATACGAATCCCAGTCGTACCCCGCATCGGTCACGGGCCACATCAGCACGAGCG
>ERZ824480.2097-NODE-2097-length-15731-cov-3.483606_pt1 | contig 15731 bp, 8 predicted proteins | sample MGYA00519861_ERZ824480 | MGnify/ENA primary metagenome ERZ824480 (study PRJEB31778, sample SAMEA3449152) | human gut metagenome | biome: human gut; feature: human-associated habitat; material: faeces | place: United Kingdom | collected 2010/2012 ... | reverse complement strand
GATTATGCACTCAGATCAGGGCTGGCAGTACCAGCACGCCTCGTACACATCCAGGCTCGAGCCCGCCGGCATCGTCCAGAGCATGTCCAGGAAGGCGAACTGCATCGACAATGCCGCCACCGAGCAGCTCTTCGGCCACGTCAAGGACGAGTTCTACAGGGGCCGCGAGTGGAAGACGTTCGAGGATTTCAAACGCGACCTGGAGGAATACATAGTCCACTGGAACACGAGCCGGAGGCAGGTAAGATTGAAGGGCCTGACCCCGGAGGAGTTCCGGAATCAGGCCCTCGCGGCCTAGTCGCTATTTAGGGCGTCCAAGATTTGGGGCGCAGTTCACTGTGCCGGGGAGGGCTTTGCGTGACTGCGGGGTAGCACCTCGGACCTATTCCTCAAAAATGAAAAATTTTCGTTTTTGAGGAATAGGCTTGGCGAACGTTTGCGGGGACTGTGGCATCGGGCGTGCTCGACTTAAGCCCCTGCTCTATCCCAGCTCCTGCATGCGGCGGTAGATTTCGCAGATGCCCTTGATGGTGAGTTGGCCGTCTACCACGTCGAAGGCATCGGTCGAGCCGGCGACGATGCCGGCGAGACCGCCTGTGGCGATAACGGTGGCATCGTCGCGGCCCAGCTCGCGCTTCATGCGCGCGACCAGGCCCTCAGCCATGGCGGCGGCGCCCGTCACGGCGCCCACCTTGATGCACTCCTCGGTATCGCGGCCGATGGCATGCTCGGGCGCCTCGAGCGGAACGCTGGCGAGCTTGGCAGCGCGGGCAGCTAGCGCGTCCATGGAGATGCGGATGCCCGGCGCGATCGCTCCGCCAATGTAATAGCCGTCCTCATCGATGACGTCGATATTGGTCGCGGTACCAAAGTCCACCACGATCGCTGGCGCGCCGTAGAAAGCTTCGGCTGCGACGGCGTTAGCTACGCGGTCGGCGCCCACGGCCTGGGGTCGCGCCGCACGCAGCTTGGTCACGGCGGCCGTCTGCGGCCCGATGACGATGGCGTCTGCGGCAATGCGGTCGGCCACGGCGTGCCATTCGCGCGAGAGCTGCGGCACCACGCCGGCAAAGGCGATCGCGTCGACCGCGCCGAGCGAGAGGTCGTACATCTTAAAGAAGCCCATCAGGCGCACGTGGATCTCGTCGGCGGTATAGGAGCGGTCGGTGGGCATGCGCCACGACTGCACCAGCTCGTCTCCGTCAAACAGGCCCATGGCCGTCTGCGTGTTTCCCATATCGATAGCGAGCAGCATGTCTACTCCCGGTGTTGGCATAAAAGGACGCGCACCATTGTATACGTGCCGTCGACGGCGCTCGGCTGCGATTCGTTTACGGTGATAGGGGCTGAGGGGTTTTAAATATGAAGGAATTATGCTCTACGAGATTTTCCTTGCCGTTTACCGAACTCCCGCGTAATATTCTTTCTTGCGCACATGAGGCGCCCAGACATTGCGGGGTGGAGCAGTCTGGTAGCTCGCCGGGCTCATAACCCGGAGGTCGTAGGTTCAAATCCTGCCCCCGCGACCAAGAACTTGCAGCTCGTCGGCCTAGCCGGCGAGCTTTTTTGTTATTCCGGGACCGTGTTCTCGGTCCAATTCTCGGCCTCTCAAACAAAATCTCGACCTGTAACATCTAGACCCGATTTAGGCGGCTAGGTGTTACAGATTGAGATATACCGGTGGGTTGGGTCCCGTTTGTCTAAATCTGTAACACGAGGGACGGTTTTTGCCGAGTAACCGTTACAGATTGAGATTTTCTAGCAGGCGGGTTTGGTTCGTCTCGATCTGTAACAGATAGGGGCCAAAAGTGGGCCTAGCTGTTACAGATCTAGATTGTTGAGGATGGGCCGAGAGGAATGTCTCGATCTGTAACAGTAAGACCCGGTTTTGCCGCGTAACTGTTACAGATTGAGACAAACCGACGGGCCGTCCCGCCCCATCCACCTGCCGCTACCTGTTATCCGCCGATTTCCGTTGCGCTGTTGTATTCCCATGCCATATCCTCTAGACAACTACGCGGCACCATCGCCGCCGCGCCTACAAGAGAGGAATGTCCATGACCGCACCTGCATCCAAGCTGCTCCAGCCCATTACGGTTGGCCCCCTTGAGCTCAAGAACCGCATTATGTTCCCGCCGCTGACCACCGGCTACGAGGAGCGCGACGGCTCCATTGGCGAGCGCAGCCTGGCTTTTTACGAGCGCCTGGCCCGTGGCGGCGTGAGCTACATCGTCATCGGCGACGTTGCTCCCGTTATGACCGCAAGCCCCACGCCCAAGCTGGCGAGCGACGCCCAGATCCCCACGTTTAAGGCCCTGGCCGACGTCGTCCACAAACACGGCGCCAAGGTCGCGCTGCAGCTGTTCCACCCCGAGTATGACGTGCCTGGCGTCGGTCGCATGGTCATGGGATCCATGACTGCCGCCAAGGCCGCGCAGGAGGCCAAGGCCGCCGGCGATGAGGAGACCTTTGCCGCCAAGATGGCCGAGTCCAACGAGATCCGCAAGCAGGCCTACGCTAAGCTGCACCACGACATGCAGCACTTTGTGAACGAGGCGAGCGCAGAGCAGCTCACCCAGATCAAGGAGGCGATCGCCGCCTCTGCCGCCCGCGCACAGCAGGCCGGCATCGACGCCATCGAGGTCCACGGCGACCGTCTGGTGGGTTCACTGTGCTCGGCCATTCTCAACAAGCGCGCCGACGAGTACGGCGGCTCGTTCGAGAACCGCGTTCGCTACGCGCTGGAGGTCGTCGCTGCCATCAAGGAGGCCGCGCCGCAGCTGATGGTGGAGTACAAGCTCCCCGTGATCATGGAGAACCCCGACGGCACGCCGCGCGGCAAGGGCGGCCTGCAGCCCGACGAGGCCTGCGAGTTTGCCAAGCTGCTCGAGGATGCGGGCATCGACATGATCCAGGTTGCACAGGCCAACCACACCGGCAACATGGGCGACACCATTCCGCCCATGGGTGCCATGCCCTACAACTGGACGCTGCCCGTGGCCGAGCGCGTCAAGGCCCTGGTCTCCGTGCCGGTGGCAACCGTCGGCCGTGTTGTCTCGGTCGAGGCCGGCGAGAAGATTCTGGAAGACGGCGCCGCCGACATCATCGCCTATGGCCGCTCGCTCATGTGCGACCCCGACATTGCGCTGAAGGCCGCCACGGGCGAGCCCATTCGAGAGTGCCTCAACTGCAACAAGGGCTGCGTCGACGCGATTCAAAACCGCAAGTACATCTCGTGCGTGCTCAATGCCGAGAACGGCGACGAGGCGACCGTCGCCATTAAGCCGGGCGAGGGCGACAAGAAGATCGCCGTGGTGGGCGGCGGCATCGCCGGCCTGGAGGCCGCACGCGTGGCGGCCAAGCGCGGCTACGACGTGACCGTCTATGAGGCGAGCGATCATCTGGGCGGCCAGATTGTGCTGGCGGCTGCGCCCCCGCGCAAGGATGAGATCATGCGCTCGGTCGAGTACTACGAGAAGATTCTGCCTGGCCTGGGCGTGAAGGTTGAGCTCAACCATGTCGCTACTGCTGAGGACCTCAACGCTGCCGACGCCGCGATTGTGGCCGTGGGCGCGCACGACGTGGTCATCCCCGTTCCGGGTGCCGATTCGGACAAGGTCGTCTCGAGCTGGGACGTGCTGGCCGGCAAGGTGGAGCTTACGGGCCGCGTCGCCGTCATTGGCGGTGGCCTGGTGGGCACCGAGACTGCCGAGTACCTGCTGCAGCACGGCTGCGAGGTAACGATCGTGGAGATGCTCGACAAGATTGCCGCGGGCGAGTCCGAGACCATTCTGCCGCTGATTATGAGCGACTTTGCCGAGCACAACGTGGAGCAGCATGTTAAGACCCGTCTGGCCGCCATTACCGACGAGGGCGTGGAGGCTGTTCATACCGCTGAGGACGGCGCCGAGGAGCCGGTGAAGATCGCCTGCGATTACGTGGTGATGGCCGTGGGCTCCAAGGCCAACGCGTTTGACCTGGACGGCGTGACGGTGCCCGTGACTTGCGTGGGCGACTGCTCGGGCGAGCGCACCGCCGACATTGCGAGCGCCATTCGCACGGCATATCACGCGGCCAACGAGCTGTAGTTAACTTCGCGGCCAGGCGGGGCGGTAGCACGGATCTGCCTCGCCCGACTGCGTCCCATGGGGTGTCAACCGGGGCGGGGTCTGCAAGCGCAGCAGGTCCCGCCCTTTTTGTTTTGCTCTGATGGATGGCAATGCGCGGTAATCATGAGGAGTGAGGACATCTACTACCTTGCAGGCCGCTCAAAATTATTGGTGGAGGGGTTAATAATTATATCCTCTATACCAAAAGACATAAAGAGATGCCAATTTTGGTGACAAGCGAATGACGATTAGCTGCGAGTCAGCTACCAGCGTAAATAATCGATAAAGAAATGTCGTAAATTGGTGCCAAATGCCCAGATAACGCCGCGTCTATTTTAATTAACTGTTTTGAGCAAACAGCAAAATGCTACTATCTAACATGCACGTAAGAAAGCAGATTAACGGTTAAGGCTAAGAAGTGGCAGGTATGTCGGAAGCAACTAGGACTCGTACGCATGCGCCCGAGGTTAGGCAGCGCGCCGTCGAGGTCCTCCAAGAGGGGGTCGGTCATCGTGCCCTCGCCGCGGAGCTCGGCATTCCCCAGGCCACGGCTCGTCAGTGGGCCCGCGCGTATGCCGTGGGCGGTGCCGACGCCGTTCTCAATGCCGGTTCGCATCATCACACCTATTCGTACGACGTAAAGCTCGCTGTGGTTAAGGACCGTCTGGAAAACGGCTTGACGGTTCGCGAGGCCATGATCAAGCACAAGATTCCCAGCGAGTCTTCGGTCAAGGCCTGGTGCCGCCTGTACCGCGATGGCGGCGAGGCCGCACTGGTCGATAAGCCGCGCGGTCGCAAGCCGCGCGTTAAAAAGGCGGAATAGCAAACGGGATGGTGCGCCCACAGGGGCGCATTTTTCTTGCCGCGCCAACTTTTTGGACCGGCGCGAGCCTGTCGGGACATCCTCCAAAGTGGCCAATAAACTGCACGCAGTGGCCCGCGCGCCTGTCGCTGCGATAGGGGAGCGTCGCCTCTCTGCTCCAAAGCGGACGCGCCCTTGCCCCGTACGCCTAAAACTCCCCAGTTGACCGAAAACCTGCCGCCGCTACTCCTCAATTGAGCTATAACGTTAAACAATTGCAGCGTTTTTGCACGGGGGAGTGATGGTATGACGCTACTGTATTTCCTTACCCTGTTTCCGCTGGTACCGGCGCTGGGCATGCTGCTCGCGCGCGGTGACCGCGCCCGCGATGCGGTGGGGCTCATAGGTTCCGGCATTATTATGGCGGTGACAGTTGTAGTCGCCGTCATGTTTTTTGGCACGGGTCCGCAGAGCTTTGAGGTTGCCCCCGGCACCTCGCATGTGCTCTCGATCATCAGCTCCGCCATCGACGTGATTCTGTGCGCCGTCATCCTGTACAACGCGCGTAAATATAAGAGCACGCTCACCACGGTGCTCGGCGTGGTGCAGCTGGTGGGCTCGCTCGCCTTTGCAGCCATGACGCTGCCCGCGGCCGAGGCCGTCACGGCGACGCCGCTCTACCTGGACTACATGAGCGTGATCATGGTCCTCGCCGTCGGTATCGTCGGCAGTCTAATCTGCGTGTATGCCCTGGGTTACATGAAGGACTTCCAGGCCCATGACGAGCACGAGGCCGCGCTGCGCGGGCAGACCGCGCCCGACCGTCGCCCGCAGTTCCTGGCGCTTATGTTCCTGTTCCTCTCGGCCATGTTCGTCATCGTGACGAGCGACAACCTTGAGTGGCTGTTCTGCGGCTGGGAAATCACCACCGTGTGCTCGTTCCTCATGATTGGCTACACGCGCACGCCCGAGGCCATCAAGAACGCCTTCACCCAGATCATCCTCAACATGCTGGGCGGCATCGCGTTTTTGGCCGGACTCATGTACCTGCACGTTAACGGCATGCCGCTGACCATCTCGGGCATGATCGAGCTTTCCGGCGCCGGAACCGCGCAATCCGCGCTGCTGGTGATGCCGGTCGTTCTGCTGTCGCTCGCCGCCCTTACCAAGGCCGCGCAGATGCCGTTCCATACCTGGCTGCTCGGCGCCATGGTTGCCCCCACGCCCACGAGCGCCCTGCTGCATTCGTCCACCATGGTCAAAGCCGGCGTGTTCCTAATGGTCAAGCTGAGCCCGCTCTATGCCATCTATCCCGTGACCGGCTTTATGGTTACGAGTGTGGGTGCCATCACGTTTTTGCTCGCGGCCCTCATGGCCATCTCGCAGAGCAATGCCAAGCGCGTGCTCGCGTTCTCCACCATTTCCAACTTGGGTCTCATCAGTGCCTGCCTGGGTGTCGGCGCGCCCGAGGCCGTATGGGCGGCCATCTTCCTGATCTTGTTCCACACGGTGGCTAAGTCGCTGCTGTTCCTGTGCGTAGGCACCGCCGAGCACCATATCGGCAGCCGCAATATCGAGGACATGGACGGCATGTTCAGCCGCATGCCGCACCTGACGCGTCTGATGATGCTGGGCATTATGGGCATGTTTGTGGCGCCGTTTGGCATGCTCGTGTCCAAGTGGGGCGCCCTGGTGGCGTTCGCGCAGACCGGCAACGTGCTCATGATCATGGTGCTTGCCTTTGGCTCGGCCGCGACGTTTTACTTCTGGGGTAAGTGGCTCGCCAAGCTTTCGGGCGTCGACCCCACGGCTCAAAACGTCGAGGTCAATGTCCATAAGACCGAATGGATGGCGCTCAACACCATCGCCGCGCTGCTGATTCTGTGCTGCGTGGCGTTTCCGGTTATCTCGAGCGGTCTGGTGTCGCCTTACTTGGCCATGGTGTTTGGCCGCGTGCCGTACGTTATTGGCAAGGACGCCATGTATCTGATGGTGGTTATCGTGGCGTTTATCGCCGTGGTGCTGCTGACTTCATTCCGCGTGAGCAACAAGCCGCACGTCAACGTGTACCTTTCGGGTGTGGGAACCGACAAATATCGCCATTTCCGCGGCTCGATGGGACACGAGGTGAAGGCCGAAAAGCGCAATTGGTACTCGGAGGACGCCCTTGGCGAGAAGCGTATTAGCCCCGTGGGTAGCGTTGTGTGCTGCAGCATTATCTTGTTTGCGCTGCTGTGTTGCGCGTGGATTGGGCCCGAGCGGCTTGCCATGAGTGCGCCCTCGGTGCTGCGCGGTAAGTATTTCGAAGGCTCGGGCGTCGTGGGCATATTTATTGGTACCGTGGTGTTTGCCCTGCTGGCGCCGCTTGTGGGCGGCCTGATTGACGGTCTTGACCGTAAGCTTTCGGCTCGCATGCAGGGCCGCGTGGGCCCGCGCCTGCTGCAACCCTTCTACGATGTGGCCAAGCTCCTGCGCAAGGCCCCCGCCAGCGTAAACACCATGGACGACACCTACATGGCGTGTGCGCTCATCTTTACCGTGGTGGGCGGCGGCATCTTTGTGTCGGGCTCCAACACGCTGCTGTGCGCGTTTATGGTTACCCTCGCCGCGATCTTTGTGGTGTTGGCGTCCGCCTCGACGCAAAGCCCGTTTGCCCAGGTTGGCGCCGATCGCGAGCTGCTGCAGGTTATGAGTTACGAGCCTGCCGTTCTGCTGATGAGCGTGGGCCTGTACCTTGCCACCGACAGCTTCGATTCCATTGCCGTGACGGGGCAGTCGGCCCCCATCATCGTGTACAGCGCGCCCATTTTCCTCGCGTTGCTCGCGGTGCTTACCATCAAGCTGCGCAAGTCGCCGTTCGATCTTTCGTACTCGCATCACGCGCATCAGGAGATTGTCCAGGGCGTCGCCACCGAGATGAGCGGCGGCACGCTGGCCAAGATGACCCTTATGCACTGGTGCGAGACCGTGCTGTTTTTGATGTGGGTGGGCATGTTCTTTGTTTGGGACAACCCCGTGAGCTGGGTTGTAGCCCTGGTCGTGATGGCCGCGACGTATTTTGTCGAGGTGCTGATCGACAACACCTTCGCCCGTAGCACCTGGCGCAGCTGCGTTAAGCTCGGCTGGGGTGTGGCGCTGGTGTTTGGCCTGCTCAACCTTATGCCCATCCTCGTCGACGTGTTTATTTAGGAGGCGGCATCCATGGATCATAAAATGTCGCGCTCGCCGTGGGTTATTCATTACGACGGCTCGAGCTGCAACGGATGCGATATCGAGGTGCTGGCCTCGCTCACGCCGCTGTTCGATGCGGAGCGCTTTGGCGTGGTCAACACCGGCAACCCCAAGCATGCGGATATCTTTTTGGTGACGGGGTCGGTCAACGCCCAGAACCTGCCCGTCGTGCGCCAGATCTACAACCAGATGCTCGAGCCCAAGTGCGTGGTGGCCTGCGGTATCTGCGCGTGCTCGGGCGGCGTATTCCGCGATGCCTATAACGTGATCGGTGGCGTGGACCGCGCGATTCCCGTGGACGTGTACGCGCCCGGGTGCGCCATTCGCCCCGAGACCGTGATCGATGCCATTGTGGAGGCGTGCGGCATCCTGGATCAGAAGGAGGCCGTGATGCGTGCTGGCGGCGATCCGCTTACCGTGGGCGGCGCTGCTACCTGGGATGGCGGCGTTGAGCTGGGCGAGGACGGGTTTGTGGCTGCTGCGGAGGCCGGCGACTCGACCGCCGCTGCAATGGAGGCCGAGTAATGCAAAAGGCTATCTATACCACCGTCGGGATTGACGAGCTCCTGTCGCATGTCCAGGCGCTTAAGGGCGCCGCCGCGCGCTTTGTGCAAATGCACGCTGAACGCAACGTCGACGACGGCTCGTATCGCTTGGTCTATACGTTTATCAACGTTCGTGCTGCTCAGGAGCATATTGCGCAGGACGGCAGCTATGCGATCGAGAACCTGGTGGTTGAGGGCATCGACCAGTACCAGGAGATTCCGTCCATCAGCTCGTATTACCCTGCGGTGTTCCCGTTTGAAAATGAGGCCCACGACCTGTTTGGTCTCGTCATCACTGACATGCAGATCGACTTTAAGGGCTTTTTCTACCAGGTTTCGACTGCCGAGCCCATGAGCGTTATCACACCCGAGGTGAAGGCCGCGCGCGAGAAGGCCATGAAGGTCCGTGCCGCCGCCGAGGCCAAGGCGCGCAAAGCCGCGGCCGAAAAGGCCGCCGCTGCCACGGCCGCTGCGGGGGAGGGCGTCGCGGGCGCTGGCGATGCTGTGGGCGCTGTCGTCGCTCAGCCCGCTGCGGCTGCCGGCTCCGATGCTCAGCACGATGAAGCTGCTGCGAAGGCCGCGCTCAAGGCTGCCGAGATGGAGGCAAAGCTCGCCGCCATGGATCCCGAGAAAGCGGCCAAGGTCCGCGCGGCGCTTGCCGCCAAGGCCGCCCGCGACAAGCAGAAAAAGGAGGCGTAAGGTCCATGGCACATCGCTCCGTTATTCCGTTTGGCCCGCAGCACCCGGTGCTGCCCGAGCCGCTTCATCTGGACCTGGTGATCGAGGACGACCGCGTTATCGAGGCGATTCCGCAAATCGGCTTTGTGCACCGCGGGCTCGAGAAACTTACCGAAAAGCGCGACATGCACCAGTTTGGCTACATCGCCGAGCGCATCTGCGGCATCTGCGCCGTGGGCCACAGCTGCGGCTATGCCAGCGCCTGCGAGCGCATGCTCGACATCGAGGTGCCCGGCCGCGTGCAGTATATCCGCACCATTCTGCACGAGCTTTCGCGCATTCACTCGCACCTGCTGTGGCTGGGCCTGCTCGCCGACGCCTTTGGCTTTGAGGCGCTGTTCTATCGTTCGTGGACCCTACGCGAGCAGATTCTCAAGATCTTCGAGAGCACGTGCGGCGGGCGTGTGATTCTGTCGATTAACGAGATCGGCGGCCTTAAACACGATATCGAGGACTCCGAGCTGGCGGGCATTGTCCAGACGCTCGATGCCATGCGTCCCGACTACGAAGCCCTGGTGCATACGTTTTTGGACGACAACAGCTGCGGCGAGCGCCTGCATGGCGTGGGCGTGATCAGCAAGAAAGACGCGCTGGAGCTTTCGATGGTCGGTCCGTTCGGGCGCGCCTCGGGCGTGGATTACGACGTGCGCATGTTTGGCGACGGCGCCTATGCGGACCTGGCTGCGTTTGAGCCTATCGTTGCTAGCGATGGCGACTGCTATGCCCGCTGCCGGGTGCGTTGCGCCGAGGTCACGCAGGCCATGGACATCATCAAGGAGCTTGTCGGCAAGATTCCGCACGACGGCATCGGCGGGCGTACCAAGCTTACGCCGGCCGACGGCGCGCGCGGCGAGGTTGTGATTGAGCAGCCGCGCGGCGAGGCGTACTACTATGTGCGCGGCAACGGCACCAAGAACCTTGACCGCTTCCGTGTGCGCACGCCGACATCGCAAAACCTGGCGGGTCTGACGCATACGCTGCAGGGCGTGCTCCTTGCCAACGTGCCCATGATTATCCTGACCATCGACCCCTGCATTAGCTGCACGGAAAGGTAGGCGCGGCATGAGTTTGCTGACATTTGCCAAGACGGCCTTGGGCTCTATGGTCAAGCAGCCGGTAACGGTGTGCTATCCGCAGGAGGAGCTCGCGGCGCCCGAGCGCCTGCGCGGACATATCGTCAACGACATGGGCGTGTGCATCTGCTGCGGCATGTGCGCGCGCCGCTGCCCGGCGGGCGCGCTCGCGGTCGATCGCAAGGGCGGTACCTGGTCGATCGATCCGTACGTTTGCGTGGTGTGCGGCGAGTGCATCGAAAGCTGTCCTAAACACTGCCTGACTATGGACACCGCTCGCACCCCAGTCGCAGCGGACAAGACTCCCACGGTAGAAACCAAGCCGGCATAGCGCTGGAACAGAGCTGGAATAGGGGCCGGTGGGGCAAGAATGCCCCACCGGCCCCGCGCTTAAACGCGCGGTCAGGCCGCCGCGAACAAAACTATGCCGGTTACGGGGCTGGAGGGCGAACCCCCGACCATACAGAAAATCGCAAAAACAAAACCGCAGGTAGACGGCCCGCCATTTTTCAAAATTCGCGGGTATGGATGAGGGTTCTGGCTTTAGCCCCGTAATCCGGCATGGTTTTGAAATGGCACCGTATTGGTAACAGCCTCTAATCCCCTGGGGACGGAGGAAAACGGGTTCTTTTGCCCCGTCCATCTTGAGTCGCACCCGTTTTCCTGCGAAAACGCTCGTGTCTCAACTTTGGTGAGACATTTGTCTCACGCCTAAAAATGAATCTGGAACGTGTGTCACCTGCCCTAATCGTGTCTCATTTCGTAACTTTAGGCTGATGCAAGGTCTGAAACCGCGAGAAGGGAGACGCGATGAGTAAGTACACGAGGGGTCTCTTGGCGGTGATACTGACCGTGGTGCTGGTGTTGCCGGCTGCAGCATTTGCCATGCTGCCTGAGGCCAACGCCAGGTCCAGCACCGGAATGGACGGACCGACGGCGACAAAGATAGTCGATCCTGACACCACTAGCCGTTGGCAATACTGGGCGTCGGGCGGCGAACAGGACCAGACGACACGTTATGTGGGCCGGATTTGGACGGACAAGACGGTCGAGCCCGCGCAGGACGAAAAGTTCGACTTTGTGACGACGCTTTCCACGATCTCTTCGACTTCTGATACAACGTCGCTGGTTACTAAGCCGCTCGATATCGTGATGGTGCTGGACGCCTCCGGGTCGATGGATAATGACATGGGTGGCAGCGATTCGACCAAACGCATCAACGCACTCAAGGCAGCTGCCAGTTCCTTTATCGACACCATCGCCGATCAAAACAAGAGCATTAAAGATACGAATAAGCGGCATCAGGTTGCCATCGTTAAGTTTTCGGGTGCAAAGAAAAACGAGATCGGCAACGATACGTATCGCGATCGTCAGGGATACACGCACAACTACTCGCAGACCATGAAGAGCCTGACGCCGTGTGTTGATAGCGCTGCGACGGAACTTAAGAATACGGTCGGCCACATCGAGCCCGCCGGCGCTACGCAGGCTGATTACGGCCTTGAGCTTGCTCGCGACATGTCGGGCCGCACGGATGCCCAGAAGGTCGTCGTGTTCTTTACCGACGGCTCTCCTACAAGTTCTAATGGTTTTGAGTCCGATGTCGCTAATGATGCCGTTAATGCCGCCAAGACCATGAAAGATAAAGGCGCCACCATCTACACCATCGGCATCTTTGGCGGTGCGAACCCGGATCAGGCCATTAGCAAGGCAAGCAAAGAAAACAGGTTCATGCACGCCGTGTCGAGCAACTATCCAAACGCCACGTCCTACACAACCAATAGTCTTGGTAAGCGCACCGAGAATTCCGATTTCTACAAGGCTGCGTCGAATGCCGATGAGCTCAAGAAGGTGTTTGATGATATCTCGAGCTCTATCACCTCGGGCAAGGGTTCTCCCACTCAGATCGAGGATGGTTACGACGAGAGCAAGTCCGGCTACATCACCTTTAGTGATGAGCTGGGCGACTTTATGCAGGTCGATACGTTTGTCAGCGCTCAGATTAATGGCGTCCCCTTTGATGAAGTGACCAAGACAACCAAGGGCAATACGGACACGTACGAGTTTTCGGGCGTGGCCAAGGACCTGGTCATCACCGTCGAGCGCTCTGCCAATGCGCAGCAGGGCGATATCGTGACGGTCAAGATTCCCGCATCGCTGATTCCGCTGATCCGCTATCACGTGGACATGGAAAACGGGATCTTTGAGCGCACGTCGCTCAACGACATCAAGCCTATTCAGATCAAATACACCTCGAGCGTCAAGGACGCCGCGCGTAACAACCTGTTTACGCCCGATGACGGACTCAAGAAGTATATCGAGAAACATAAGGGTGCCGACAACCAGACGGTCTACTTCCTGGCCAACAAGTGGTCGGGCGGCGAGCTGGGCGATGTTGTCGCCGAGTTTGAGCCCGCCGATACCAACAGCTACTATTACTTCCAAAAAATCACGCCTATCTACACGGACAAGGAATGCACCCAGCGCGCGACGGTAAAGCCGCAGGGCAACGACGTCTATTACTACAAGGACGAGTTTGTGGCGATGGGCGCAAACGGCAAGCCGAAGGACGACTATGCCGTTGTGGAGTTTGAGGGGCACGAGATCGCCAACTACGACGGCGCTCTGGTCAAAGATGACGGCTATTGGTCCTTTAATAAGGGAACCGCGCGCTTGGCCTATATCGACCAGCTGCATACCACCAAGGACGATGTGGAGGCGAACGGCAACAAGACCGAGACCGCGCGCGACGTGCTCAACCCCAGGTGGAATGACCTTTCTTCCGTTGCGTCTTCCACGCACGTGCATTCGCACCTGGGCAACAACGGCAAGATTATCTTTAGCCTTGCAACCAAGCCGACAACGGTGGATACCAAGACTGACTTTGGTCTGACCAAGGTGCTCGAGGGCCGCAAGTGGGCGGATACGGATGCGTTTGAGTTTGAGCTCTCCGCGACGTCCGACAACAATGCCCCGATGCCCGACCCCGCGACCGTAACTGTGACCAATGCCGATCTCGACAAGGGCAAGGCAGCCATTAACTTTGGCAAGATTACTTATGCCGAGCCGGGCGAGTACACCTATGAGGTCCGCGAGGTCAAGGGCGACGCCGGTGGCATTACCTACAGCAAGAACGTTGCCACGTTCAAGGTGGCTGTGACGGTTAACGCCAAGGGTGAGCTTAAGGCCGACGTTGAAAAGACCTCGGGTGAGACTAAGTTCACGAACACCTATAGCGCCAAGACGGAAACCCCGCTGACTCTTGAGGCAACCAAGAAGCTCACGGGGCGCCCGATGGCCGATGACGAATTTAAGTTTGCGCTGAGCTATGCGGGGCACGACGAGGTTCTGCTGGATGCAACCAACAAGGGTGGCAAGGTTGAGTTCGGTCCGCTGACGTACACGACCGAGTCGCTTGCCAAGCTGGTCAAGGAAGACAAGGCGTCGGTTGACGCTAGCTCAGACAAGCCCACGTGGACCATTCGCTACATTGCTGCCGAGCAGACCGACAAGCTGCCTGCGGGCGTGAGCGCCACCGTGTCGGCAATTGACGCATATGTAACCGTTGTCGACAACGGCGATGGTACCCTGACGGCGACGGCTGTCTACGGCGACGCCGGCAACGAGTTTGTGAACACCTACACTGCCGCGCCTGTCGAGGCATCGTTTGTGGGCAAGAAGAATCTGCAGGTTCCTGATGACCTGACCCCGGCTGACATTACCGGTAAGTTCACCTTTACCGTGACCGGTGAAGAGGGCGCACCCTTGCCCGCGAACGCGAGCGTGACCAATGATGCCAAGGGCAAGGTCGACTTTGACAAGATTACCTTTACGCTCGACGACCTTAACAAGGCTCTGGGCGAGAAGCCCGAGAAGCGCGAGCATACCTTTACCTACACCGTGACCGAATCCGGCGAGGTCGCTGGCGTGACCAACGACGCCAAGCCTCCGCGTACGGTTTCCTTCACCGTGACCGATGACAGCAAGGGCAATCTGAGGGTGTCCCGCAAGCCGGACGGCAACGTAGCCTTTACGTTCACCAATACCTATAGCGTGACGCCTGACGAGTTCAGCGTCACCGATCAGATCACCGCGACCAAGGTCCTGACCGGACGCGAGCTTGCTGCCGGCGAGTTCTCCTTCGAGCTCGTCGAGGGCGAGGGCAAGGACGCCAAGGTCGTCGCCACCGGCAAGAACGCCGCCGATGGCAAGATCACGATGAGCCCCATCGAGTACACCAAGGCCGGAACGCACGCCTATACGCTGCGCGAGGTCAAGGGCGGAACCACCAGCAAGGGCATCACCTACAGTGACGCCAAGTACACCATCGAGACCACCATCACGGACAACGGCGACGGTACGCTCAGCGCCACGCATGTTCTGAAGGACGTCAAGGTTGCCGAGTTCAAGAACTCCTACAACGTGACCCCCAAGAGCTCCAGCGTCACCGACCTGATCACCGCGGACAAGGTCCTGGACGGGCGCGACCTCAAGGCTGGCGATTTCCGTTTCGAGCTCGTCGAGGGCAATAACGTGGTCGCCACCGGTACCAACAATGCCGACGGCAAGATCGTAATGGATCCCGTCACCTACACTGCGGCTGGCGAGCACACCTACATACTGCGCGAGACCAAGGCCGGCACCACCGAAAACGGCATTACTTACAGCACCGCTGAGTACACTATTGTGGCCACCGTCAAGGATAACAACGATGGCACCCTCAGCGTGGAGCACAAGCTGCAGAATGTTGACAAGGCGACCTTCGAGAACGCCTACACCGTAACCCCCAAGAGCTTCAGTGTTACTGATCAGATCACGGCGACCAAGGTCCTGACCGGGCGCGATCTCAAGGAAGGCGAGTTCTCCTTCGAGCTCGTCGAGGGCAACGATGTTGTCGCCACCGGCAAGAATGACGACCGCGGCAAGATCAAGATGAGCCCCATCGAGTACACCGCTGCCGGCAAGCATACCTACACGCTGTGCGAGGTCCCGGGCGACGCCAACAACGGCATCACCTACGACGGCAAGACCTACACCATTGAGACGACCATCACCGACAAGGGCGACGGCACGCTCGAGGCGAAGCATGTCCTGAATGGAGCCGACGAGGCGAAGTTCAACAACAGCTACAAGCCGAATCCTGACGAGTTCAGCGTCACCGACCAGATCACCGCGAATAAGGTCCTGACCGGACGCGAGCTTGCTGCCGGCGAGTTCTCCTTCGAGCTCGTCG
>ERZ824480.2096-NODE-2096-length-15736-cov-3.692749_pt1 | contig 15736 bp, 13 predicted proteins | sample MGYA00519861_ERZ824480 | MGnify/ENA primary metagenome ERZ824480 (study PRJEB31778, sample SAMEA3449152) | human gut metagenome | biome: human gut; feature: human-associated habitat; material: faeces | place: United Kingdom | collected 2010/2012 ... | reverse complement strand
ATTCCCACAATGCTTTGCGGAAGGCAAGCTTGATATAGACAAGCTCCTTTCTCTTTGCGGAGAATACATAGACAATGACTTTGAAAAGTATAAGTTTGAGTGGAAAGGCAAAATTGAAGCATTAAAGCTTGCTCAAAAGCGTTCAACGGGAACACTTCGCCCTTGCAAGGCTGAAAGTGTTAATTTCGATGAAACAAAGAACCTTTATATTGAGGGCGATAATCTTGAAGTATTAAAGCTCCTTCAGACCGCATACTACAACAAAATCAAAATGATTTATATAGATCCTCCTTACAATACCGGAAATGACTTTGTGTATGAGGATGACTTTGCTGATCCTATGGCTCGATACAAGGAAATTACTCAGCAAACTACAAAATCAAATGCTGAAACTATGGGTAGATACCATACAAATTGGCTTAATATGATGTATCCGAGATTGAGATTAGCACACAATTTACTTACAGACGATGGTGTAATATGTATTTCAATAGATGATAATGAAGTACACAATTTAAGAAAGCTATGTGATGAAATTTTTGGTGAGGAGAACTTTGAGGGACACATTCATTGGAGAAGAAGGCACAATCAACCTAACGATAAAACAAAAATGATAGGTTTGGTCGCTGAACACATTATTGTGTATGCAAAAAATAGCGATATTTTAAGAAAAAATGGTGTCGGAAAAATTGATTTAACCGGAGATTTCTCTAATCCTGATAATGATCCGAGAGGAGATTGGGCATCTAAGCCGTGGAAAGTTGGTTCAGACCAATCAGGAAGCAGATATGAAATTACATCTCCAACCGGAAAGGTTTATGATGAAGAATGGATGGGCGAAAAAGCTACATTTGAAGCTTTGTTGGCGGATGGCAGAATTATCTTCCCTAAAGGTGGAGATGGTATGCCAAGAAAGAAATACTTCAAATTTGAGCGTGAAGAAGAAGGTCAATGTGCAACAAATTGGTGGGAACACGCACAGTTTGGACACAATCAAGGTGCTAATGATTGTATGACAGATTTATTTGGTGTGAAAAATGTTTTCAGTAATCCAAAACCCGTTGAATTGATTAGAGGTTTAATTCAAATTTGTAATGTAAAAGATGATGATATTGTTCTTGATTTTTTCTCCGGTTCTGCAACAACAGCACATTCTTTAATGTTGCTTAATAGTGAAGACGGTAAATCAAGAAAATTCATTTTAGTACAACTTCCTGAAAATTTAGAAAAGAACTATGAAGCTGCGACAGGAAAAACAAAGGCACAAATCAAAGTTGCTATTGATTACCTTTTATCAGCAAATAAACCATTGTTACTTTCGGAGGTTGGTAAAGAAAGAGTTCGATTGGCAGGACAGAAAATTCTTGATGAAATCACCAAAGAAACAGTAGATGCAGCACAGTATGGCGAATCATTTGAAGTAGATGAAGTTGTTAGAAAACATAAAAATCTTGATGTTGGTTTTAAGGTGTTCAAACTTGACACTTCCAACTTAAAGACTTGGGACGGAACACCTATTCAGGACAAGCAGATAGATTTGTTCTATGAAAGACTTAACGCAATGATTGACACAGTTAAAGATGACAGAACAGATATGGATGTTGTCTATGAAGTTATGCTTAAAATGGGTATTCCTCTTGATGTAGAAGTTCAGTATATGGAAATCAATGATAAGATTGCATATATCGTAGGCGATTTTATACTTATGATTTGCCTTGCTGATAAGATTACTGCTGAAGATATTGAAAATATGGCACAGTATGCTCCGGCAAAGATTATATGTGCAGAAGCAGGCTTTGCGGATGATTCTGCATTATCAAATGCACATTACATTTTGAAAGACAGAGCTATTGAGCTGAAGTTAGTATAATAGTATTGGCGGTGATATGGAATGAAACTAAAATTCAAAAACCAACAATTTCAGACCGATGCAGTAGATTCAGTTGCGGATTTATTCAAAGGTCAGGAAAAGTTGCGTTCTACTTTTGAAATAACAAATATAGAAGCGATTGACTTAATCAATCAGAATGAGCTTGGTATTGGAAATGTTATCAGCATATCCAATGATGCTTTGCTTGCAAATATGCACGAAATACAGAGAAGAAACAATCTTCCGATGACAAATGATATTGTCGATGATGAAGGAGCTGCACACCGTTCTTTCTGTGTTGAAATGGAAACAGGTACGGGTAAAACCTATGTTTACACAAAGACTATCTTTGAGCTTAATAAAAGATATGGTTTTACAAAGTTCATTATCGTAGTTCCCTCTGTTGCTATCCGTGAAGGTGTATATAAATCTCTGCAGATTACCGGAGAGCATTTTCAGAATAGCTATGACAATACACCGTGCAGATACTTTATCTATAACTCAAGCAAGCTCTCTGATGTAAGACAGTTTGCAACAAGCAATAACATAGAGATTATGATTATCAATATTGATGCTTTTAAGAAAGCTGAAAATATTATCAATCAGGCTCAGGATAAACTCAATGGCGAAACCGCAATGAGATATATCCAGGACACCAATCCTATTGTTATCATTGACGAACCGCAGAGCGTTGACAATACCGACAAGGCAAAGGAAGCTATCGCATCCCTTCATCCTTCCTGCGTATTAAGATATTCTGCAACACACAGAGAAAAGATTAACCTCTTATACCGTCTTACACCCGTTGATGCTTATCAGATGGGACTTGTAAAGCAGATTTGTGTATCCTCAAATGCCGTTGCAAACGATTTTAACAAGCCTTATGTGAAATTACTCTCCGTATCAAATGAAAACGGTTTTAAAGCTAAAATTGAGCTTGATGTTGAAGCTAAAGACGGAACTGTATCGAGAAAAACAATTACAGTTAAACCGAATGACGATTTATTCCTTTTATCAGGCGAAAGAGAACTTTATGACGGATATACCATTGCCGGCATAGATTGTACTCCCGGTTTTGAATGTATTGAATTTTCAAATACAGAGGTTGTAATGCTCGGTAAGTCTATCGGAAGTATTGACGAAAACATTATCAAAGAAGCACAGATTAAGAGAACTATCAAAGCACACCTTGACAAAGAACTCCGATTCAGAGAAAAAGGTATTAAGGTGCTCTCTCTGTTCTTCATTGACGAAGTTAAAAAATACAGAACTCCTGATGGTGAAAAAGGCATCTATGCAGAAATGTTTGAAAGATGCTATTCAGAGCTTATCAATTCACCGAAATATGAGTCATTAAAAGAACAGTTCCCGGCAGATGTAACCACCATTCATAACGGTTACTTCTCTCAGGATAAAAAAGGTGTATTCAAAGATACCAAAGGCGATACAACCGCTGACTATGATACATACAACACCATTATGAAAGACAAGGAATGGTTACTCAGCTATGATTGTCCGCTTCGCTTTATCTTCTCTCACTCTGCTCTTAAAGAGGGTTGGGATAATCCGAATGTCTTTCAGATTTGTACCCTTATCGACCAAAAGAATACTTTTACCTGCAGACAGAAAGTTGGTAGAGGTTTAAGACTTTGTGTTGACCAAACGGGCGAAAGAATTGAAGATAAGAATATAAACATTCTTCATGTAATGGCAAACGAAAGCTTTGCTGAATTTGCAGAAACTCTGCAAAAAGAAATCGAAACTGAAACCGGAGTTAAGTTCGGCACACTTCAAATTAGCTTGTTCAGCGGTCTTACATATACAGAAACTAAAACTGTTGAAAAGACTATTACCAAAGAGCAGGCACAGACAGTTGTTGAAGCATTAAAGACAAGCGGAGCCGTAACAAGTGACGGTAAAGTTGATGTTCAGAAAGCTACAACCGAAGTTATCGTACCTAAAGAACTTGAAGCCGTTAAGTCAGAAGTTATTAAGGTTATTGAAAAGAGCGAAACTGTTGATGTTGAGGAAATCGCAGGAACCTCTTATACTGAAGAAGTTGAAGAAGAAAAGACAGTTACCTATGACGATGCAAAGGAACTGATAACACACTTTGAAGATAAAGGCTATGTATCAAAATCAGGAAAGATTAAAGATACAATGAAAGAAGCTCTCTTGAACGGAACTCTTGACCTTCCGAAGAAATTTGAAGCAGCAAGAGAAAGACTTGAAAGCATCGTTAAGAAAGCCGACAACAGAGTGCCTATCCGTGACGATTCTAAAGAGGTTATTGTCCGTCTTAACAAGCAGGTAATGCTTTCCCCTGAGTTTATGGAATTATGGGGTAAAATCAAGCAGAAAACCGCTTACAGAGTGGTTATTGATACACCTAAGCTTGTTGAGAACTGTGTAAAGGAATTAAAGGCTATGCCACAAATTCCAAAAGCAAGACTTATTTCTAAAACTGCTGATATTGATATTCAGAACGCAGGTGTCAACTATGTTGAAACAGAGTTCAGAACAACCGACTTGGAAGATACATATACATCACTTCCTTATATTCTCGGTATTATCAGCGAAGAAACTCTGATTAAGAAATCAACTGTTGCTGAAATCATTATGAAAAGCGGCAGAGCACAAGACTTCTTAAACAATCCGCAGAGCTTTATGGAACAATGCCTGCAGATTATCAAAAACAACCGTCACGCACTTGCTATTGATGGAATTAAATATGTGAAGCTTGATGGAAAAGAATATTATGCACAGGAAATCTTTGATTCAAGTGAACTTGTGGCAAATCTTGATAAAAATGCAGTTAAGGTTGACCACAGTGTCTATGACCACATAATCTATGATAGTTCTACCATAGAAAAACCGTTTGCACTTGCGCTCGACAATGATCCTGATGTGAAGATGTTCTTTAAGATTCCGGACAGATTTAAGATTGATACTCCAATCGGAACATACAATCCTGACTGGGCCGTGCTTTGGGAAAAGAACGGTGAGCAAAAATTGTATTTCATCCTCGAAACCAAAGGCTCCACAAGTCTGTTCGACCTAAGAACACCAGAACAGCTTAAAATCCATTGTGGCATGGAGCACTTCAAGGCCCTCGATAATGGTGTTGAAATGCACATTGCGAAGGATTGGGAGAAGTTTAAGATAAATCAATAGTAATAAAGGAGATGAGGAAATGCCGGGATTGCTATATCCAGCGTATCAAAAGTTTTACAGTGCAATTTGTAGTTTAAAAAGATTTAGCACAGAAAACAACTTTTTTGATAATATTTCAAGTTTGGATACTTTTTTCTCAGAGTATCGTAGTACGACACTTGTTATGCAAAAATCCCTAGCGCATACTCCTCATCTTGAAACCTATGAAAAAGTGTCTGCAGGAATATGGGATGCATTTTTCAATACACAACGAGTAAAAGCCGTACATACTCATCCTGTAGAATTTACTAAAGGAATTGATATAAAAGTTTACTTCCCTAATACGAGTATGGATGTGACTTCTCAGCAATTTACTGTTGAAAACGATATTCCGTTAAGTTCATTAATTGAAGAATTAAAAGAATTCTTCAAAGTGGTAAATCCAATAGAAGTATTCTTTTCTGTTAAATTTTCCTTTATTGAAAAAGATAGCGGCGTTGACTTGTGGGACAAACTGACATCTGGGGTTGCTACAATGCAGAAATTTATGGATACGATGTACTCGGAGATTGGAGAAAAATGCCCGTTGTGTGATGAGTTGAGAACACAAATTGATAAGACGGGATATTCATTACTTCCAAAAGATTTCTTCCTTGTGAGTGATTATGTATATTATCCCGAAAAAGAAGAATTTGAACGTGCAGGTAGACTTGCATTGGTTTTACCTGGAACGAGTGGTAAGACAATAAAAAGATTTTCTATAAAGCGGTTTATGGAAAATCCTCATTTCAATAGTGAAATATCCCCGTTTGATAAGTTTGTTTTAATGCATGTTATTATCGGTGCTTCTGATTTGATGCCAACAATAATGACAGTGTATAAAGACGAGACCTATGATATGGATACCTTTCATGCTGACATAAAAACTACAGTATATCGAAAGGTAAATGAAACGGCAGAGCTAATTATGCAAGGAAATGTTAAGGAAGTATATTTCATGACTACTTATGTGGTTGTAGAATATCAAGATAACTTGTTAGATTTGACCTCAAAGGAGCGTTTGATGAAAGGCAGTAACGAGTATTTGGCGTTTATGAAAGTTGATTGTGATTTAAACGAAACCGAGTTTGTCTTTGACGGTGAACACATAACCCAAATGGAATATGTAGCTAAACAAATGCGATATGGTAAAAAGGATAAATTAGATTTTGGTGCTGTAAATATGTTCCCAATAATAGAGGCGTTTAAGAATTGTAAAAGTGAAGTAGATTAAATACAACTAATCATAGTGAATTAAATGCTATAAAGGAGAAATTTCTTATGGATGAAAAAACTCGCAAACAAATTGAAGAGGGACAACCAATAGCTATATTGCATTTCGATAAAAAGGGTAAAGTAATATCCGAGGAGACATATAATTTGGAAAACATCTCTCTTTCTGAAGAACAGACAGAACAGTTAGCAAGAGCAACTTATGAAGCGTGTAAAAGATTTTATGCTGTTCCTGAAAATGTAAGACGGTTTGAAGAATGGAAAGCAGAAAAGTGTGATAAAGGAAGAATGTAATGAGAAAACATCCAAAAGATAATCAAACAAAAGCATTGTTAAAATACATTAAGAAAGAACGAAGGAATGCATATTGGGATATGCCTATACCTAATTTGCATCTTTTCCTTGTGGTTGTTGCATTAATTTTGATTTTATCATCTTATAATGTGTTTGCAAAAAACCCATGGATATCATCATTCTTCCAGTCGTGTGGAACAGGAATAATTACTGGTATAGTAGTATTTCTTTTAGGCAATATTCGTTCAAAATCAAAAGAAGACGTTGATAAACAAGTAGAACAGCTTACGGCGTTGTATGAAATAATTAAAAGAGTTTATGATTCTGTGCCAGACAAATTTATCCCTAAAAACATTAGGCAAAAGTATAACTATAAAGAATGTGTAATTGATGCAATTGAGGCTGCCGATGAATATGTAAAAACAATAAAAAAACTGGATTTTCCAATAAAGAAAAAATTTATTAAGGAAACCTCTATCAACTATCTTGAATTGGCATCTGATATCGATAAGTTTAAAGAAATGGAACTTTCAGATAATTTGAATTATCATTCCGCATTGGAAATACGAAATGAAATTATTCGCATTTTACAAAAATCAGCAGATTGGTTTGAAGATGCATTAGGAAAAGCAGAGATACAAAAAGATCAAATACGCAAATATCCATTTTGACGTATTTATGTTAAATTGAAAATGGTTAAGATTAAAAAAGGAGATAAATGTTATGACCGGTGAAAAGTTTACTTTAATGCAATATTCAATCAGTGCCATACTTGGTCTTATTGAAGCTGAAGATTTCGTTATACCCGAAATTCAAAGACCTTTTGTATGGAAGAGAAGTCAGGTAAGAGATTTGGTGGACTCATTATATAATGGGTATCCCACAGGGTACATAATCACATGGAAAAATCCTGATGTACAAACCAAAGATGGCGGTAAGGCTAATGGCAAAAAAGTGCTTATAGATGGTCAGCAGAGAGTTACTGCTTTGATGGCAGCTATTGCAGGCAAAGAGGTGTTAGATGAAGACTTCAACAAAGATCGTATTAAAATTGCTTTTAATCCAATAGCAACTGACGAAACAAAAAGATTTGCAGTACAAGATGCTTCACACCTTAAAGATAAGCGTTGGATACCGGATATTTCTGTAATATTTAAAAATACATTTGATCCATTTGATTTTGCAATTGAATATTGCTCTGTTAATGAAGGGACAAAACCAAATGAAATTAATAAAGCAATTACAAGATTAAAAGGAATTGAAAACAGGCAAATTGGTGTTATTGAACTTGACCATACTCTTGATATTGATGAAGTTACAGAGATATTTATTAGAATTAACTCAAAAGGTACTGCACTTAGTCAGTCTGACTTCGTTATGTCCAAAATGGCAGCAGATGGCGATTATGAAAATGGTCATGGCGGTAGTCTTATGAGAAAAGCTATTGACTATTTTTGCCACCTATCAGTTAAGCCAGATTTCTATCCGCATATTACCCATGATGAAGAATTCCAAAATTCAAAATATGCAGATAAAATTAAGTGGCTAGCAAAAGATTATGATGATATATTTGACCCGGATTACGGTGATATGCTGAGAGTTTCATTTATGCATCAATTCCGGAGAGGAAAACTTGCAGATTTGGTAAGTTTATTATCGGGTAGAGATTTTGAAACAAAAGAATACAGGGATGATATAGTTGAAGCATCTTATAAGAAGCTTGATGATGGTATTTTAAACTTTATCAACCAATATAACTTTGCACAATTTATTATGGCAATAAAGGGAGCGGGATTCACATCGAGCAAGTTGCTAAATTCAAAGATGACTTTGGATTTTGCATACACATTATATTTAATATTGCTTGATGACGATACAATTCCAAATGCACAAATCAAAAGATATGTGCAAAAATGGTTTGTGCTTTCAACACTTACTTCCCGTTACATCGGTTCACCTGAAACTGTTATGGATAGAGATATGCGTAGCATAGGTGAAAAAGGATTTATTAACTTCCTGAATGAAGTTGAAGCATCTGCACTATCCGATACTTTTTGGGATGTGACATTACCGCAGAATTTAGAATCATCTTCTGTAAACAGCCCTGCGTTTAATACTTTCTTAGCAGCACAAATTAATTTGAACTGCAATTCGATGCTTATGAATGGAACAAAGGTTTCTGATCTTATAGGTATTTCAGGAGACGTTCACCACATCTTCCCGAGAGCATATCTAAAGGCGAACGGTGTTGAAGCAAAAACCAAATACAACCAGGTGGCAAACTATATTTATCTTGACACACAGGTTAATAAAGCAATAAGTGATGATGCTCCGTTTAAGTACTTTTCAAAAGTAAAAGAACAATGCAACACGAAGAATGTTGAAATCGGTAATATTTCGGATGAAACAATGCTTGTTACAAACTTAACTGAGAACTGTATTCCGCAAAGTATTTTTGATATGACTGTGGAAGATTATGATAATTTCTTGATAGAGCGTCGCAAACTTATGGCAAAACTGATTGAGAGATATTATAAGAATCTATAATATACAACGAAAATTACATCTCGTCGCTTGCTCAAGAAGGAGAAAACAATGAACAAAAATAATCTAAAATCTATATTCAAGAAATACATAGACAACTTTGAAATACTCAATAACGAGAAAAATGATGAAATATATAAATGGGAAATTGCGCAGGAATTCCAGAATTTTGATATTGATGCACCTGATTTTGCAGAGATGCTTAATCATATGTGGAAAACAACTGATAACCTGATTGACAGTTCGCAACAACTTCCGTTTTATGCGTTGGTGGACTATGCGCGAAAGGAACCTGAAACTGTACGTGAAATGTTCAGAAAACTCTATGCAGAAGAACATACGGATATGGAAACGAAGCAACAACTTATTGACGAATTTATTGCATCAAGTGAGGAACTCAGAAAGAAATATAATCCTGATAGTAGACTGTACGTGAATAATCAGCGTTCGGTTATGATGTATCTCTTTTTGCGTTATCCGAATAGTAATTTTGCATATAAAGCGAGTCAGGCTAAAAGTTTTGCTGATTGTGTAGAATTCTATGACGATTGGGGACCTATGACTAATTTCAAACTTGATATTTTTAATCGCATGTGTGAGCAACTTATAGAAGAAATAAAGGCTGATGAAGCATTGATGGAAACACACAAAAGTAGATTTGAAAACACAACAAGAAAGCTCCATGCTGATGAAAATCTGCATATTCTCGTGTTTGATATTATTTTCTCTTCACAGGCCTATAATTTTTATGACGGCATGACATATGCACCAATCAATGCTCAAGTGAGAAAACTTTATTTTGAAAAGGTTGCAAAGGCAAAGGATTTGTCCGTTGCATTAGAAAAAGCAAAAGAAGATATGACTCTTCTTGAAGAAGCTAAAGATTATCTTGTTCAAGTAATAAAAGCAGGTGATCTGGTAAGTCATAAAAAATTTGGTGAAGGAACTATTGAAGAATGTGCAGGAACAGTTATTTCCGTTCATTTCCCGGCAATAAATGAAACAAAGAAACTTGGTTTGACTGTTGCTGTAGGTAATGGGTTAATCACATTAGATGATAAATCTATTACTCAAAAAATAAAAGAATATGTTCCTGTATTAAATAACGAACCAAGAATATCCGCAACACTTTCAAAACTCGAAGATGAAATACAACCATATTTAGAATATTTGGATTGAGTAATAGATTTATGTTGGAGGGATAAAATGAAGCTATCACATCAAAAACTAAAAATGATGTACCTTGCTAAAATATTGATGGAAAAGACAGATGAGGAACATACTATCACTGTGCCTGAAATGATTTCTGAACTTGCAAAGCTGGGTATATCTGCAGAGAGAAAGAGTATATATGATGACCTTGAATATTTGGAGTTATTCGGTCTTGATATATGCTCAAATAAGACTCGCACAACGAATTACTATATAGCGAGCCGTGATTTTGAGTTGCCGGAATTGAAGCTGCTTGTTGATAGTGTTCAAGCCTCCAAGTTCATTACTCGTAAAAAGAGTATGGAATTGATTTCAAAGATTGAAAAACTCACCAGTCACGAGAATGCTAAAAAGCTCCAGAGACAGGTTTTCATAACTAATCGTGTAAAGACATTGAACGAGCAAATATATTACAATGTCGATAAGATTCACGAGGCAATCGCTGCAAACAAACAAATTACTTTTAGATACTTTGACATTGATGTAAACAAGAAAAAGGTCTATCGCAAGGACGGAGACATATATACCGAATCCCCGATATCCCTCACCTGGGATGATGAAAACTACTATCTCATTACATACAAAGAAAAATATGACAGCTATACTCATTATCGTGTTGATAAAATGGAAGGTATTGAACTTACAGAACACGATAGGGTTTTATCAGATAAACCATTTGATTTGTCCGCATACTCAAAATCAATGTTTCAGATGTTCAGCGGTGAAGAAGCAGATGTTTCAATAGAATTTGAAAACAAACTCGTTGGTGTGGTTTTTGATAGATTTGGTGCAGATATTCCAATTGTTAAATCTGATGAAGAACACTTTGTTTGCCATGTTAAGGTTGCTGTAAGTCCTCACTTCCTATCTTGGATTATGAGCTTTGGAAAACGAGCGAAGATTCTCTCGCCCGAGTATGTTGTCGAGGAAATGTATCAATTGGCACGTGATATAACGGATATTTACGAAAAGTAAAAAAGTAATACACCTATCAGGTTAGTGTCCGTTTTTACGGACACTTTCTTTTGTATAATAGAAGTATCAAAAGAAAGTAGGTGTATTTATGTTTTATTACAGTATTGATTCAAAAGAAAAAGTTGTTCATTATGAAGGCTGCCATCACCTGAAAAATATCAAAGCAGACAACTTAAAGAGTTTTGATAGTATCCACGATGTACGGAAAAGCGAGTACAGACTTTGTTCTTGCTGCTCGCCGATTACAGGGCATTTGAAAAAGGAACAGGCAGTGCTTGAAAACTACTGCCTGGAAAATGGTTTGTTGTATTTCGTACATAAGGGTAACTTGCATATCAGAACCCATCACAGCAAATGGAAAGTCCTCGCCTCCAATAATAAGGATGTGCTTGAACTGCACCACGAAAACAGCTATGAAAAAGAACATGATGATTCGGTGCCGGGATATCACAAACAGAATTTCTTTTCCGATTCTGTACTTGGCTATTTGGAATATATTAACGAGCATGAATATTATAGAATGTTGAATCCGCTACATATTGTAACAAAGAAAGAGCCACCAAAGAAAGGCACCAGACGTTACAGAGGTCAGCAAAAGGCTTTCGCAAGAAAAGAACGCAAGAGACAAATTTTGAATGTTATTAATTTGATAGATAGCTTATCAGTCGGCGCTTGTGTTGCTCAAGCATAATTTCATAAATTATAGGAGGATTTGATTATGGGACAGATTAAAATTAAAGGTAGTGCAAAAAGAGAATTTAAAGCAGATGCTATGGAAATAACCATTTCGGTATCAACAAAGGGGGAAACACCGGCACTTGCGGTTAATAAAGGTAAAAAAGAAACAGAAAGGGTTTTACAGCTATTGGTTGACCTCGGACTTGATTTATCAAAAGTTACAATGAAGAAGGACAAGGTTTCCGAACCAAGCCGTTATGATGATGAGAAGTTTTATCATTTTGAAAAGGAGATATCTTTTAAGACCGATGCAAACCTTATAACATTAGAACAACTCTCTTCTGGAATAATTAATGAAGAAATTAATGCCACATACTCAGAATATTTCTCACTTACAGATGTAGAGGCAGCAAAAAAAGAGGTTCTGCAAGAGGCCTTATTAGATGCCAAGAAAAAGGCAGAAGCAATCGCAGAAACACTTGGTCAAAAGGTTGTAGGTATAGAATGTGCAAAATGCGACGATTACGATGACGATGATATCATAGAGCCGATTGCACATAAGATGTGTTTAGCAGAAGGCAGCGGTAGTTCCTTAGCATCACAATTATCGCCGGATACAATTAGCATTGATAAAAGCATTGATGTTTCATGGATTATTGAGTAAAATAGAAGGAGAAATATGATGTCAAAGAAAGAAAATTTTGAACAGCAAGAATGTCCGAGCAAGCTCGCCATTTGCTCCTTAGTAATATCTGCCATTACACTTGTTATAACTGCAATTAACTTTGTTTTATCACTCACAAAATAAATCATAAAAGAGGTGTTATATTCCGTGGTAACATTCAATTTGATACAAAAAGAAAACGGAATTCTTACATACGAATATTACCCACAGGGAAATACAAAATCTAAAGCGGGTATCATAAAACTTGATTCAAACGAAAGAGAAATATCAATTGTAACTCCTGCGGAGGAGGATTTTCTTCGCAGCACCACAGCAAAGGAACTCAACGAAATGCGTGATGCTATTAATGAAATGCGTGTTGAGAATGGCGAAAAACCGCTTACTGAAAAGGAGTTGCCAACTGCCACAGAAGGCGAGTCTTGGTATTGGTTTGGCGACCACGCAATCAGTAAAATATGGAAGGCGTTTCGTGAAGGCAAGGAGTTGGATAAAGGATGTGCAATGTGGTATTAAGAATTAAAGGATGGTGAGAGCTTTGAAAAGTCTGGATAAATACAGAGGCTGTCTTATCGGTGGAGCTGCAGGCGATGCATTAGGTTACGCTGTTGAGTTTTTAACCGATGAACAAATCTTCAAAAAATACGGAGAAAAAGGTATAACTGAATATTCACTTATTGATGGCGTGGCTCAGATTTCCGATGATACCCAAATGACCCTGTTTACAGCAAACGGACTTTTGCTTGGTACAACACGAGGAATGACCCGTGGTATTATGGGTACATATCCAAGCTATATTTCGCTGTGTTATAAAGAATGGTTGCGAACACAAACAGAAAAGTTTCCGTTAAATGAAAAATATCCGTATACATGGCTGATAAATGTGACGGAGTTGTTTTCGCCAAGAGCACCAGGTAACACCTGTTTATCTGCTATTGAGGCATCGCTGAAAGGTAATGTTGGAACAATACAAGAACCTATTAACAAAAGTAAAGGCTGTGGCGGTGTAATGCGTGTTGCGCCAATAGGATTGTATTTCGGAGATAAGAAGATAGATAATTACGATGTTGATATGATAGGAGCTGAAACCGCCGCTTTAACTCACGGACATGAGTTAGGATATTTCCCGGCTGCAGCTTTGGTACATATCATTCACCTTGTATCTCACGATGATAACATTTCGCTTTTAGATGCAGTCAATGATTCTATTCTTGCAGTAAGAAGAATGTTTGCACCTGCAGAACATCTTTCTGAATTTATCGGAATTATGGAAAAAGCAATTAAGCTTTCAAAAGAAGATATTGATGACCTCGATGCTATTCGAGAACTCGGTGAAGGCTGGGTTGCTGAAGAAACCCTCGCAATTGCCGTTTATTGTGCATTAAAATATGAGAAAGACTTTGATAAGGCATTGATTACTGCGGTTAATCATAGTGGCGACAGCGACTCCACAGGGGCTGTAACAGGCAACATTCTTGGAGCATATCTCGGTATGAGTGCAATTCCTCAAAAATATTTAGATAATCTTGAACTTAAAGATGTAATTCTTGATATTGCAGATGATCTTTTCAATGACTGCAAGATATCAGAATATGGTTCTTATCACGATGAGATATGGGAACAGAAATATATTGATAAAACATATACTCCACAAAAGAAAGAAGAACCTACAACCACCGACAGTTGCACCATTGTTTTATTTCCTGAATTTGTTACTCTCAAAGCAGAGGTCGAAAAATTAAGGACAGAGATTTCTATGCTTCTGCTTGAACGAGACGAACTCCGCCTTGTGGTATGCAAGAACATTGAAACAGCGTATATGTTAGCTCTTGGCAGCCTCGAATATAAGGCATTTGAATTACACTGCCAATTTTTGCGACTGAAAAGAAAGATTGACCTGGTACAAGCAAAGAAGAACAGACAGGAAAAGGTTGTTATTTCTGCCATTGAGAGAATTCTCGATGAAGAGTTCGAGGAGTACCAACAGCAACTCGATGAGCAGATAAATAAAATGAATAAGGCTCTTGACCACAGTAAAGGTCGCCCATTAACCGAAGAGGAAACAAAAGAGGTTAAAAAGACCTACAGAAATATTGTCAAAGCACTTCATCCCGATTTGCACCCAGATATTACTCCGGCTCAAATTCAGTTATTCCAAAATGCAGTGCAGGCATATGAAAACGGAGACTTAAACAGCCTTCGTATAATCAGTGCAATGGTAGCAGAGCCTGTCATTTCCGAAAAAAGTGAAAATGGGCTGACTATTCTTACTAAAGAAAAAGAAAGGCTTTCAAAGACTATAGAACTTATCCGTGAACAAATTACAGAAATTAAATCAGAGTATCCATATACAATGAAAGACCTTGTGGATGACCCTGAACAAATTGCAAAAAAGAAGGCTGAACTTGAAGAAACTATTAACGAGTTGAAGGAAGCATACGATATTTATGCTGAAAGACTCAAAGAAATGTTAAGGTGATTTTATGAGTAATGATATTATAAAAACTGAAGGTGGCGGTCTTGTAAGTTTATTGCACGGAAAAGGTGGTGGCCTTACAATTCCGAAGCCTTTTGAAAAGGATATATTTTTGTTTGACAGCCATGTCGCAGGAACATCTTTTATCGAGGGTGTTGAGGAACTCGAGCCATACCTAAATATTGATGACAGGCTTGATTTCTTTCGTGAGCCAGACAATAAACATGATCCCAAGGCTATCGTTATTAAAAACACCGATGGGGTCAAGATTGGATATGTTCCAAGAGAAGACAATGTAATTTTCTCTCGTCTTATGGATGCGGGCAAGGTATTGTTTGGTAAAATAACCTATAAAGAAATGAAATGGAATTGGCTAAAAATAAATATAAAAATATTTTTACATGAATAGAACTCCTTCGTAGACTTATGCCATCTTCTGTGGTATGTTTGTGTTGCCGAGAGGTAAATACAAATTTAGGAGATGAAAAATTATGAAGAAAAAAGTATTATGTACGGCAATAGCAGTAACAATACTGCTAACACAAACGGCATCGGCGGCCCCCTGGCATATGAGACGGAA
>ERZ824480.2090-NODE-2090-length-15747-cov-3.616811_pt1 | contig 15747 bp, 8 predicted proteins | sample MGYA00519861_ERZ824480 | MGnify/ENA primary metagenome ERZ824480 (study PRJEB31778, sample SAMEA3449152) | human gut metagenome | biome: human gut; feature: human-associated habitat; material: faeces | place: United Kingdom | collected 2010/2012 ... | reverse complement strand
ATAGACAGGCGGAGCTAACTTTATCTTCGTAACAAAGGATGGCAAGGTTGTAACACCTAAGTCTGACAGTATCCTTCCTTCAATCACACGTCGTTCACTTATTCATGTTGCTAAGGAATACCTTGGACTTGAAGTTGAAGAAAGAGAAGTATTATTCGATGAAGTTAAAGACTTTGCTGAATGTGGTCTTTGCGGTACAGCTGCAGTTATCTCACCTGTAGGCAAGATTGTAAATCATGGCGAAGAAATCTGTTTACCTAGCGGAATGGAGAAGATGGGTCCTACAATCCAGAAGCTCTACGATACTCTTACAGGTATCCAGATGGGTAAGATTGAAGCTCCTAAGGGCTGGATTTACACAGTTGAATAATAGTAGATTTATACAAATATAATATTATATTGACTCAGACGCCGGCTTGTAAGATTAATTCTTTAGCCGGCGTTTATTATGTATGTGGGAAACAGGCTGTAGACTGTGCATACACGGAAAATATTGTTTATATAATTAAGTCATTTTATATGGATTTTTTATGAACAATATGTTATTATTTAATAACAATAAATGAGAAAGAGGCGTTTTAATATGGCAGAATTTGGTACGAATGAGCGGGTTCTGCGTTCGGATGTATCACCTGAAGAATGCAAGAAGATAGAAAAGGTCTTACGGAAGAATAATATTTCCTATTATGAAAAATGGAAAACGCATTCAGGTTTACTGAAGTTCCTGGACAATAGTAAGAACATGAAGTGTGATATATACATACATATGGATTCGTATGACGAAGCAAAAAAGGTATTAGGAGATAATTAATATCTGAATGGTGGCAGCTGTGGCAGTATAGTGCCACAGCTTATTTTATGTACGCACAGGGCGGTTTATGGAAGCCGGCGGGAAGTATTTCTCATAGTTTTTGATAAAGGAGAAAAAAATTGAAGGCGATTTTGAAAAAACTTATTATGGCTGCGGCTCTTGTAGCTGTAATGGCAGGTGTGATTACCGGCTGCGGCAGTAAAAAGAATGACAGTAACGTGGCAAAAAACAGCGGGGATACATTTACGGTAGGTTTTGATGCGGAATTTCCGCCGTATGGATACAAAGATGACAGCGGAGAGTATGTCGGATTTGACCTTGATCTTGCAGCAGAGGTATGTTCAAGAAATGGTTGGACACTTGTAAAGCAGCCTATTGAATGGGAAAGCAAGGATATGGAACTTAATTCAGGTATGATTGACTGTATCTGGAACGGTTTTACAATGGACGGACGTGAAAAGGAATATACGTGGTCAACTGCTTATGTAGACAATTCACAGGTTGTGGTTGTAAAGAAAAATTCAGGAATAACAAAGCTTTCTGATCTTGCAGGTAAAAATGTTATAGTACAGTCTGATTCATCAGCACTTGCAGCATTTACAGGAGAAGATGCCGACGAGGAAAATATCAGGCTTGCAGCAAGTTTTAAGTCGCTTCAGCAGGTTGGAGATTACAACAGTGCATTTCTTAATCTTGATGCCGGTTCTGCAGATGCGGTATGTATGGATATAGGTGTTGCAAAGTATGAAGTTGAGTCGCGTGGTGATACATTTACAATTCTTAACGAGCATGTTTCAAGCGAGGAATATGGTGTTGGCTTTAAGAAGGGCAATACGCAGTTAAGAAATCAGGTTCAGGAAACACTTGAAGAGATGCTTGCTGATGGCTCGTTTGATTCAATTGTTCAGAAATGGGGACTTGAGGAGTCTGCATGTCTTGGACAGCCGGGAACAGATTCTGTTATGAAAGCAGAGGATACTGTTAAAGAAAAAACCGGATTTTTAGACAATATGCTTGATATATTAAGACAGCTTTTATCAGGAATGCTTGCATCACTTGGAATATTTGTGCTTACACTTATATTCTCACTTCCGCTTGGACTTGTTATTACATTTATAAGACGTTCAAAGTTAAAAGTACTTAACTGGATAGCAAGAATATATATTTCAATTATGCGTGGCACGCCGCTTATGCTGCAGCTTCTTGTAGTATTTTTCGGACCGTATTATCTTTTCGGAATGTCACTTTCTAACAGTTACAGGTTTTACGCTGTAATTATAGGATTTTCACTTAATTATGCGGCATATTTTGCAGAGATTTACCGCTCGGGAATAGAAGCGGTTCCAAAAGGCCAGTATGAGGCAGCAGCAGTTCTTGGCTATTCAAGAACACAGACATTTGTACGAATTATTTTTCCGCAGATGGTAAAAATTGTGCTTCCACCGGTTACAAATGAAGTAATTACACTTGTAAAAGATACATCGCTTGCATTTGCACTTGCATACACAGAAATGTTTACACTTGCAAAACAGATTGCGGCAGCACAGACAAGCATTATGCCACTTTTTGTTGCAGGTCTTTTCTATTACATATTTAACTTTGTAGTTGCATATGGCATGGAGAAACTTGAAAACAAAATGAAGTATTAAGATTATTTGTGATTATTTAAGATGTGCATTGTGTAAATGCACAGGAAGGATGAGTATATGAAGCTGCTTGAAATGAAAAATGTGCAGAAAAGCTTTGGCGGGCTTGAAGTGCTTAAAGATATTTCGTTAGATGTTAATAAAGGTGAAGTAGTGGCGATAATCGGACCTTCAGGTTCAGGAAAATCAACATTTTTAAGATGTGCCACACTTCTTGAAACAATGGATAAAGGAACTCTTTGTTATGGGGGAAAATATGCCACAACAAATAAGCCTGATGAGAACACTTCATATGTTGGCAAGAAAGAAATGCTTGAAGTGAAGAGCCAGTTTGGTCTTGTGTTTCAGAATTTCAATCTTTTTCCACATTATACAGTATTGAAAAATATTATTGATGCACCTGTACATGTTCAGGGAAAGTCAAAGGAAGAAGCAGAAAAGACAGCAAGAGCACTTCTTAAAAAAGTTGGACTTGAGAGTAAAGAGGACAGTTATCCGAGCCAGTTATCAGGAGGCCAGCAGCAAAGAGTCGCCATTGCAAGGGCACTGGCAATGAATCCGCAGATTCTGTTTTTTGATGAGCCTACATCGGCACTTGACCCGGAAATAACAGCCGGAATTCTTAAAGTATTAAAAGACCTTGCCGCAGAGAAGATGACAATGGTTATAGTTACACATGAAATCGACTTTGCAAGAAAAGTTGCAGACAGGGTAATATTTATGGATGGTGGAGTTATTGTCGAGCAGGGTAGTGCCGAGGAAGTAATCGGTAATCCGAAAAATGAGAGAACGAAAGCATTTTTGTCACATCTTAATGTGTAAATTAAAGAAGAATTGAAAAAGAATGGGACTGTTGTTGTGATTGTTTTAAATCAATCAAAGCAACAGTCCTGTTTTTATCAGTGATTTTTAATCATATATGAGACAGATTTTAAAATCTGTATAGTCATTGTAGGAACAAAAGCAAGAATTATAATTTGAAGCAGCTGCATCTTTGAAAGGGTTACAGCAGAAAACAGTGTTCCCAGAAACGGGATGGCTAATACCATGATGAGCAGACATACACCGGCACAAAAAGCACTTACGCTGTAAATATTCGAGAAAAGTCCTGCTTTTGAAATTGGTTTGTCAGTGCGGCAGTTAAAACCATGAAAAAGTCTTGCAAGAGTAAGCGTTGCAAATGCCATAGTCATTGCAAGTGCGGGATTGGCTGCTGTTTGTGCACCCTGTGCAAAAACGGAATTGTTGTATCCCAGATAATAAGCTGTCATTACTGCGATTGCAATAAGAAATCCCTGACCGATAATCCTGAAAAGAAATGATTTTGTGAGTATTCCCTGTGAAGGATCACGCGGCTTTTCATCAAGCAGTGAGTCGTCAACCGGTTCCATTCCAATTGCGATTGCCGGAAGCGAATCTGTGAGCAGATTAATGAACAGAAGCTGTACAGGAGCAAAAGGAACAGGAAGACCGGCAATTGATGTATACAGTACAGCGAGTATGGCTGCCATGTTTCCTGATAAAAGAAACAGTATTGCATTGCGGATATTGCGGTAAACACATCTGCCGTTTGTCACTGCTTTTATAATAGTTGCAAAATTATCATCAGCAAGAATCATGTCGGATGCATCTTTGGAAACTTCTGTACCTGTAATTCCCATGGCAACACCAACATCAGCCTTTTTAAGTGCCGGTGCGTCGTTTACGCCATCGCCGGTCATTGAAACAATACGACCTTTGTTCTGCCATCTTTCAACAATACGAATTTTGTTTTCAGGTGATACACGGGCATAAACACTTATTTTTTCAAGCTTTGAATCAAGTTCTTCATCGCTCATTGAATCAAGCTCGCTTCCTGTTACAGCAATGTCCCCCTGCCTGAATATTCCGATAGCTTCGGCGATTGCAGAGGCAGTTATTTTATGGTCGCCGGTAATCATAACTGGCATTATTCCGGCACGGCGTGCATCTTTTACCGCCTGAACTGCCTCTGGACGTGGCGGGTCAATCATCGATATAAGACCGATAAAAATAAAGTCATTTTCATTCTCAAAATTAAGTGGCTCATGGCATTCTTTGTATGCAAAAGCAAGGACACGCTGGCCTTTTCTTGAGAAAACTTCATTTTGCTGTTTTATAGAATCTATATCGCTGCTATTTATTTTGCGGACGCCATCATTATCACGTATAAAGTTGCAGCGGTCTAACAGTACATCCACTGCACCTTTTGTGAGAACAGTAGGAACATTGTGAATATAGTATTTGGTGCTCATCAGTTTTCTTACAGAGTCAAATGGCAGTTCTTCAATACGCTGCATGTGATTGCGTATGTGATTTTCATTAAATGAGTTGTCAGTACCGTCAAAAGGTACTTTTTTTAACATTTCAAGGAGTGCCGATTCAGTAGGATCTCCAATACATTTGCCATCGGTTATGCATGAATCGTTTGTAAGTATTGCATCATAAAGAAGATACCGGTGAAGCGGCAGGGAAATGTCAAGCTGTTCAGGTGATATTTCTTCGGAGTTGATGTAGATATTCTGCACAGTCATTTTATTCTGTGTAAGTGTGCCTGTTTTATCGGAGCATATTACGGATACACAGCCAAGACTTTCAACAGCTTTTAATTGTTTAATAATTGCATTTTCTTTTGCCATTTTGCGTGTTCCCATAGCCTGGACGATTGTAACGATAGAACTTAATGCTTCAGGAATAGCAGCAACTGCAAGTGCAACAGCGAACATCATTGAATCGAGCATAGGCATTTTACGCACAAGACATAAGGCAAATACCAGTCCACATATAATCATAATCATTATGGCAAGTTTTTTGCTGAAATCATCAAGGCTGACCTGAAGAGGAGTTTTTCTTTCTTTAACTGAATTCATAAGACCTGCGATATTTCCGATTTCAGTATCCATGCCGGTTGATGTAACGATTACTTTGGCTCTTCCGTATGTTACCAGACTGCCAGAATAGACCATGTTTGTGCGGTCGGCAAGAGGCGTGTCATTATCGAGGATATCATTAAATTTGTCAACATTGGCAGATTCACCTGTGAGAGCACTTTCATTTACCTGCAGGGAAAAACTTTCTATGATACGGCAGTCGGCAACGATTAAGTCACCGGCTTCAAGCATTATAATATCGCCGGGAACTATGTCTTTTGAATGAATTTCAATTACACTGCCATCACGTATGACTTTTGCCGAAGGTGACGAGAGCTGTTTCAGGCTTTCAAGTGAACGCTGTGCTTTGACATGCTGGATTGTTCCTAATACCGCATTCATTATAAGAACCAGAAATATTACAATTGTACTTTCAATATTACCTGAAAACATAGAAATAAGTGCTGCGATAAGCAGTATTACTATTAAAAGGTCACAAAACTGGCTGAAAAACACTTTTATAATGCTGTCGGGTTTCTGTTCGTCAAGTACATTTTCTCCTTTTTCAAGCAGGAGCTGTCTGGCACGATTACTGCTAAGTCCATCCGGACCTGAGCCAAGTTCACTGATAATATCAGCAGATGCAAGGGACCAATAATTTTTTGTTTTCATAAAACTCCTTTCTTTGCGGCTATGGCTGCAAGTTACATTTTTATTACATATCAAAAAAGAGTATAAAAAAAGACTTTTATTGCACAAATACATAGATGTATACAATAGTTATACATCATATATACATATGCAATAAAAGTCTTGTCACCATAAGTGTGCCGACCGGCTGTAAGCAGCGGGATGACGAACGGCACAACATCTATATTAATTAAGATGTGGACTACTCCCTGATATTGATAATAAAATAACAGTCATATTTAATTATATTCGGTTCAAAAAAGATTATTCATGAACCATGTTTTGTAAAATATTATCATTGCAGAAGTAATGTGTCAAGAATAAAATCGTATATTTTTATTTGATATTTCCTTTAAGTTTCCGGTACTCGGTAGGTGAAACACCATTTTTTTGTTTAAATGCATCTCCGTAATAATTACTGTTTTCAAATCCACATTCAAACGCAATTTCTGTAATATTTTTATTAGTCTCAAGCAGCATTTTTTCTGATTTTGTTATACGAAGATTATTGATGTATTCTTTAAAGCCGGTTCCGATTACCGTCTTAAATCTCTTTGAAAAATATGACGGATTCAGGTGAAAACGTTCTGCAATATCTGAGAGTGTGAGCCGGCTCTGAAAATTCTCATTAATATAATCAACGGCAAGCTGCATTGTATTGCTTGAGTTATTAAAATCAATCGTGCGTCCGTCAAGCGGGATACTTCCACGCATGAGACGCAGTATAAATTCCTGAAAATAAACATTTAAAAATGCAGGACTTATATAATCACGCTGCTTATGTTCATTTATCATATTAAGGATAAGCGAATCAAGAAAAGCCGTGTTTTCTGTACTATTATGAAGAACTGTAAATAGCCGGCTGTCAAGAGTTTCATTTCCAAACATGGAAATAACAGGTTGTATGTAGTTTGCGGAAAATTCTATGCATAATCTTTTATTTACTTCTGCAAGGTATGCTGTTTTGTGCAAAATATCAGGAGGAATAACTGCAATATCGCCTTCTTTCATCAGATATGTCTTGTCCTGTATATAAAATGTGCATTGTCCGGATTGCAGATAAAAAATTTCATACCATGAATGGGAATGAAAGTTATACATTGCAAAATTAGCACCATGTGTCTGTTCTGATATTTCAAATCTGTTTGGTGAAGCCATAAGTCCTCCTTTTATTATATAAATGTAAAATGCGGCTTCTGTGCTGACTTTGGAAAATTGCACAGAGTGCTCTTAATTGTTTTGTTAAAAATGACCAAATTATATAACAGCTTTTTTTGTTGCTTTGTAATATATTATATTATAAACCTAAAAAAAACTGTAATCAATACTAACTTCCTCTAAAAATAGGTAGAACACCTGGTATAAGTATGATAGCCTTGTCATTACAAAAGCTTTGTAAAAGCTATGTAAAAAAAGGGAAAGCGAGGGCTTTATTAATGAAATTTCGTTCATTAAAAAGAGTTATGGCTGTTGTTCTTACAGCATTGCTTGCGGTGACAGCAATGCCTTCAGGTCTGACAGGGCTTTTAAGTGTAAAAGCTGCAGAACCTGAGATTACAAAGACAACAACTACGTATGACTTCACTAAGTCAGGAAAGTGGAGTAATGTTACAACTGTAGGAGCAGTTCTTCCGGATAATTATGGAATTATTTTAGGAAAGACAGCAGGTTCAGGAGTAAGTAATGATGGAACATTAAGATTCCGTAACGGAAATGTATTATATTTTCCGATTAAGGATGATACAACAAAGGCCACTGTTACAATGACTTGTAATGGTGATAAGCCGGACAGACTTGTAATTTTTGGTGATAATACTAAAGATACTACATATAATGTTGCAATGTCATCAAAGGGTACAACTGTTACAGTTGACAATATTGACGATTATATCAGAACAGTTGAAGGAAAGAAATATCTTGCATTAGTTTCTAATGGTGATATTAAAGCAAAGACTATTACAATTGATGAATATAATCCGATTAATTCTGTCACAGTAAGCGGTACAGTTGAAAATGCTGTACAAAGAGGAGTTAAGAGCATTAAGTTCAAGAATCTTGATAATGATAAAGCAGCAGTTGTTATTGCTGATATTGATGCTTCAGGAAAGTATACAGCAGTATTAAAGAGAATAGCCGGTAATACTAATTATGTTGCAGTAATTACAAAGGCAGGCTCTAAAGTTGATGATACAAATGATGCTAATAAATTTACCCTTACAGGTAATTCAGCGACAGCAGAAGTTAATTTTAAAGCTGTTGAAGCACCGGTAGCCACAGTAGCAGGTACATTTACAGGAGTGCCTGATGCTGCATTAAAAGGTGACGTTGCTGTAGAATTAGTACCTGATGATACATCCCTTGATACAGTAACATTATCACTTACAAAGACAGCTGATGGTAATTATACATATGCACAGGAATATATTGTTCCTGATAAGGATTATGCAGTTGTAATTAAAAATGCAGATGATTATGAAGTAACAGGAAAAATTAATAAGGCCGAAGGCAAATATTCAGATGTTGCAATTAATGCATCAAAGAAGCCGGTTGTTGATGTTAAAGGTTCATTTGTTACTTCTGATAAGAAGAATGCTAATGTAACAAAGATAACATTTAAGAATATGGATACTCCTGATTACACATATACTTTTGATGTTTCAGGAAAATCATATAGTGTAAAGCTTCGTGCAGGTGAATATGAGACATCTGTTGAATGTGAAGGATATACAGCATATGATCATGTAAGTGTTGGTAATACAGCAGTGTCTAATGACGTATATCTTAATGCACCTGAAGATACATCAGCAGTTGCTTATGAAGCAGAAGTTAAGGTAGGTGCAGGTCAGAAGTTTGAAAAGATTGCAGATGCAGTTAAGTATATTGCAAGAATGGAAAGAAGTGAGGATGAGAGAGTAACAGTTGTCCTTACTGATGATTTATACAGAGAGCAGGTAATAGTAGATACTCCTAATATAACAATTAAGAGTGCAAAAGAGAGTGGTTCAACAATCACATGGTATTATGGCGTTGGATTCTCTTATTATAGTGCAAAGAAAACAACTGATGGAAAAAATGGTTCATATTATGATGAAGCATGGGCAGTTGATAAATATTATAAGACAGCAGTTGAGCAGAATCCGGGACATTGGGGTTCAACGGTAAATCTTTTTGCAAATGCAAAGGGATTCAAAGCTGAGAATATTACATTTGAAAATTCTCTTAACAGATATCTCACACAGGAAGAACTTGCAGATGGTGCAGATAAGAATGTAGCTCCTGCATGTACGGCCAGAACAACAGAAAATATTGATGTTCGTTCTAAAGCAGCTAAAGAGAGAGCGGCAGTTATCTATATCCAGGCTGACGATACAGAATATAAGGATTGTAAGTTCCTTAGCAGTCAGGATACAGTTTATACAGGTGATGCACAGGAAGTTTCATATTTTAAAAACTGTGTAATTGAGGGAACTACTGATTATATCTGTGGTGACGGTAATCCTGTATTTGACGAATGTACATTAAGCATGTACAGCTACAGCAATATGGAAGCAGTAGCAAGTTACATTGTTGCTTCTAAGGCAAAGGGTAAGCATGGATATATATTTAACAATTGTAAGATTGTTACAACATCATCAACTGGTCTCAAAGCTACGTCAAAGAATATTCTTGCACGTGCATGGGGAGCAGGAACAGTTACATGGCTTAACACAGAAGTTGAGTCTGCAAATATGATTGATCCTGTTGCTTACAAAGATATGAATGCAAAAGTAAAAGATGCTCATTATTATGAATATAATACACATACACCTGATGGAACAGCAGTTGATACATCAGCAAGAGCAGAAGGCGTTACAATTCTTACAGCAGAAGACGCTGCAAAAATTGATATTAAGGCATTACATACAGCAGGTGAGTGGATAGTAGACAAGGAAGCAACAGCAGAAGAAGCAGGAAGTAAGCACAAAGAATGTACAGTCTGCGGACATGTAATGGAAGAGGCTGTTATTGATAAGCTTACACCTCCAACACCAGACCCAGAACCAACACCTGATAAGCCAAACGCAGATGTTGAAGTTAAGGGTGATGCACCAACAATTAAAAATGATGCAGATACTGTAAAGGAAATCGAATCATCAGTTAAGCTTACAGATGAAGAAAAAGAAGCTGTTAAAGCTGGTGCTGATATTAAATTTAATATTGTTGTAAAAGATGAAGTTAAGGCGGGAGATAAGGAGCTTATAGATACAAAGATTTCTTCACTTGTTAATAATGGTGTTGTTGGAAAAGTATTTGATATCACAATTGAAAAACAGGTTGGCAGTAATGCAGCAGTTAAGGCTGAATTTAATTCAGAAATAACATTAAAGGTTCAGGTACCGGAAGAACTTATTAACAAAGATGATTCTAAGACAAGAACATACAAAATTATAAGAGTTCATGATGGTGAAGTTACTGTTATTGATAAAGAGAACTGTGTATTTGATGAAGAGACAGGTTTAATTACATTCAAGACTGATAAGTTCTCAACATATGCAATTGTATATGAAGATGCAGCTAAAACAGTTGTAACACCTGGCAACACAGATAATAATCAGCCAGCAGCACCTGAAGCAGAAAAACCAGCTGCAGAAGGTTCATCACCAAATACAGGTGATATGGGTATGATGGCAGTTGTAATGATGATGTCATTAATGGCAGCAGCAATGCTTGGTGCAGCGTATGTATTATTTGCACAGGCTCGTTCAAGAAGGAGAAGTTAAATTCTTGAAATTGAAAATACGTATTGTGGGTTTGTTTAGAACGTGAAAATTAATAATGATGCACATGCTTAGGGGTAAAGCGTGTGCATCATTATTTGTTGTGTTCGGGAAGCATTTTTAATATAGAAATAACAAAAAGAAATAGATAATTTGCAAAAGATTTTTGTGAAAGAGTAAAAAAACTGTATTTTAGAAGCTTGAAATAAAAAATAAGTGGTCTGATATCAGATTATATAGTACAATCTATGAACAATATTTCTTGAAATAATAGTCATACGCATGAAAGTTGTGCATTATGTACAATTGAGTGCGTTATTGCAATTTTTGGGGAATGTATAGAAAAGGAGGAAAGAGTTATGAAGTTCAAGAAAGGCAAGAAAGTATTGTCTTTAGTTCTTGCAGCACTCATGGTGCTTTCTGTTATGCCTACAAGCATGCTCATTCAGAAAGCAAACGCCGCAACAGCTTTTGAAGGCGGCAAAGAAGTGGCTGACGGAACATGGAAGGGCTGGACATGGTCCGTTTTTGGTAACAGTACAGCCGTTGCAAATAATACAATTAAAGAGAATTCAGATGGCAGTGTTACACTTGAATCATCAGGAAAAAAGGGTAAGATAGCATCTAAGAATGAAGGAATTGATTTCCTTTATTACAAAATTGAAAATGGCAAAGATTTTACTATCACAACAAAGATGACAGTAGATTCATTTGCTGTTACAAATCAGCAGGCTATGGGTCTTATGGCAAGAGCAGCTGTTGGCGAGCATGAAAATTCAAAAGATGTTGACCCATTAAACAGTGCTTTTATAGGTGAAGTTACTAAGACAGATGTATTTGCAGCAAGTTATCGTATAGCAAATGATACATTTAGTGCATTTGGTAAGGCTACAGAAACACAGCCTACAGTTGAAACCGGCAAGACATATGACCTTGCAATCCAGAAAATCGGTGACAGCTTAATCCTTTCAAAGGATGGAGTTGTATACAAAGAAGGAAAAGCTTCTGAGATATTCACAGGCGACGCAATGTATGTTGGTGTATTTACATCAAGATTGGCTAAGGCAACATTTAAGGATACAACACTTACAGTTACAGATACTAATTCAGATGTAGTTGTAAAAGATGTTACTAAGCCTTCAAAACAGGAGTATATCCAGGGAAATACATACAATGATATTGACCTTGCAGGATTTTCGGCAAATGTAACACTCGGTGGTGTTGAAAAGACAATCACAGCAAAAGACTGCCGTATAGAAGTACCTGATTTTTCAGAGATAACAGATAGCGGTAAGATTGTGCTTGATTACTTTGGTACAAAGATTGAAATTCCTGTAAAAGTAGTAAAAGAAGTAGTTACAGATATTAAAGTTGATTACAATCCAATCAAGACAGATTATCTCTTAGATGAGAGTATTGACCTTACAGGTCTTGAAGGAAATGTTGTATATAACAGTGGTGTGACTAAGAAATTACAGGATCTGATTGCCGCAGGTGATGCAGATACAACTGTTTCTTATAATTTTTCTAAGGCAGGCAAGACACAGGTAACAATCGCACATACACACGGAGATGTTACAAAAGAATATAAATTTGATGTAAATGTTTCTGATGCAAAGGTTACTAAGATTGAACTTGCTGGTCCAAACAGAACAACATTTTATAAAGATGTTGTTTATGATGTAGATGCTTACAGAGACGGTGTTTTGGTAACAGCAGAATATTCTGACGGTTCATCAAAAGTATTGTCAGCAGGATTTGCTGTTGAGGCAAAGGGTGATGCTCTTGATACAACAAAGACAGGTAAGTATACATATGTAGTTACATATGGTGGAAAGACAGCCGAGTATACTCTTGAAGTTATAGAGAGAACAGTTCAGTCACTTGAAGTTACAAAGATTCCTGATAAGACAACATATTTAAAGGGTGAGGATTTCTCAGCTGACGGTCTTCAGGTATACGCTGTATATGACAGCGAAGAAAAAGTTAAAGTTGAATCACCTAAGGTAGATTCATCAGCATTTAACAAAGACGAAGCAGGCGAATATAAGATTGTTGTAAGTGCTGAAGTTGATGGCAAAGCACTTTCTACAGAATTTACAGCAGCTGTAAGAGATAAGATTGATTACAAATATAATGACCTTGAGTGGAATGCAGTAACATTCGGACAGTCTACAGCAAATGCAGAAAAAGCAACTGTAACGGACAATGAAGATGGTTCAAAGACAATTACTGTAGAAGCTAAAGAGGGCGTAGGTAAGTGTACCGATGATGGACAGGATGGTATATCATATTATTATACAGTACTTGACCCTACAAAAGATAATTTTGAAATTACAGCAAAGATAAAAGTTGATTACTTTATAACAAAGAAATCAGCTGATAATCAGGAAGGTTTCGGTATTATGGTAAGAGATTCTATCGGACCTGACGGAGATTCATCAATTTACTGTTCTAATGCAATGTCGGTCGGCGGATATTATGGTGCGTTTAATGTATTCGGAAGATACGGCGTTGCTTCAGCAGACGATGCAAGCGGAAAAGTAAATTATACACTTGTAAATAAGGGTAAATCTGAGAAAGTAACAGAAGCTGCTCCTAAGACATTTACACTTACACTTAAAAAAGATAATACAGGCGTATATGCTACAATGTTAGATGAAGCCGGAAATGCAGTAAACAAAATTGACGGAAGTAAGACATGGTATCTTCCTGCTGACACATTTGAAAAGATTGAAGGCAATAAGATGTACTTAGGTTTTATGGCATCCCGTGGAGCTAAGATTGAAGTAAATTCAAATGATATTGATGTTAAGATTACATCAAGAGAGGCTGATGCACCACAGACATTTGCACCTGTAAATGCAACAAAACCTACTGTAACACAGGCTTCATTAAGAGAGACAGCAGATGAAGATTATGAATACAAAGTGACAGTTAATACAAAGGGTCTTCTTACTGTAAAGCAGGATGGAAAGACACTTGCAAGCCAGCAGGTAGTTGAAGCTGGTACATATTCATATCCTACAAAACTTACAGTAGGCAATAACAAGTTCCAGATTCAGTTTGAGCCTGATGCAACCCAGAATATTAATCCTAAGGATACTATTACACAGAACAATACAGTAGTAAGAAAAATATATGCAGCAGTAGAAACACCGCTTTATGTCTCTGCTGACGGCAGCAAGTCAGGTAATGGTACAGTCGAGAATCCACTTGATATTCAGACAGCTCTTACATTCTGTCAGGCAGGTCAGGCTATATATGTAAAGGGTGGCACATATAACCTTTCATCATCTGTAGCTATTAAGAAATATAACAATGGTACATCTAAAGATATGAAGATGCTTGTGGCTGACCCTGATAATACAGAAGATGTAGTATTTGATTTTGCAGGTAATGATGGTAAAGCTACAGGAAATACATTTGATGTTTCTGGTGATTACTGGTATGTTGAGGGAATTAAATTCCTTAACGGCGGCGGCGTAAGAGTCGGTGGTAATCATAATATATTAAAGAACTGTGATTTTGCAGGACATACTAATTCAGGTCTTTCAATTTCAAGAACTGATGGTGCTACAGAACAGAAAGACTGGCCTTCATACAACCAGATTATAAGCTGTAATGCTTACAACAACAGAGATAAGTCAGACAATAATGCCGATGGATTTGCTGCAAAGCTTACATGTGGTGTTGGTAACGTATTTAAGTACTGCGTAGCTGCATATAACGCAGATGATGGTTGGGATTTATTCTCAAAGAGCGGTACTGGTGCAATCGGTGAAGTAGAAATCTATGATTCAGTATGTTATGCTAATGGTTATGTAATTGAAGATGGCAAGCTCGTTAAGACAAAGGGTGACGGTAACGGCTTCAAGATGGGCGGCAGCGGTATCGCCGTAAATCATAAGCTTTACAACAGCTACTCATTTGGTAATGCAGCTAACGGTTTCACAAACAACAGTGACCCAATGGGCGAGTACATTAACTGTACAGGTTACAACAACGGAGGTTCAAACCTTGAACTTCACACATATACAGGTGCAACTGCACAGTTTGTAGTTGAAAACTTCAAGTCATTTGCAGATAACTCATGGGAAAATGAGGAAACACTTGCAGCTCTTACATCAACAGAAAAAGATGCAGAAGCTGATATTATGAATATGATTAAATCATCAAGCAATTTCTTATATGACAAAGAAACAGGTAAATCTGTTAATGCTGATGGTGTTGAACTTACAGCAGCTAACTTTGTAAGTCTTGCTGAATTCAAGGATTATCTCCTTGGTGGAATTGAAGCAGTTCAGAGAAATGAAGATGGTTCAATCAACTTAGGCAACTTCCTTAAATATACAAATGCTGCTGATAACGGAACAGATATACCGGCAGGAAGTGACACATCAATTACAACACCTGATACAGGTGACAGAGTAATGAAAGTTCTTGTTCCTTTAATTATCGTTATGGTAATTGCCGTTGCAGGTATCGTATATGTTGCAGTTTCTTCAAAGAAGAAAAAAGAAGATAAGTAAAATAATACAAAAATGTATTTTGTAATTATTTGAAATGTGAAAAACACCGTATCACAAGTATGTGGTACGGTGTTTTTCGATTTAACCGGTTATTATTATGATTAATTACGGTTATTGTTACTGTTATTAAGGTCTCTGACCGAGTCCGCCTTCAAGCGTGATAGTTTCGCCTGACATATATTTGAAATCAGGTGAACCAAGATGTACGCATACGCGTCCGATGTCCTGTTCAGGATCACCGAAACGACCGGCAGGAACAGCTCTCAAGCTCTTCCTGCAGGTCGATAAGTTTTTGTTCGTTACGTCCTGTAAGAACAAGATTTTATTTTAAATGTTTTTATTTCACTTACATATCCTTGAGAATACGTTTTTACGTCTAACGCTCTTAATAGACCAGTCCCATGATATCCTAAATAATACGCT
>ERZ824480.2081-NODE-2081-length-15792-cov-4.721739_pt1 | contig 15792 bp, 14 predicted proteins | sample MGYA00519861_ERZ824480 | MGnify/ENA primary metagenome ERZ824480 (study PRJEB31778, sample SAMEA3449152) | human gut metagenome | biome: human gut; feature: human-associated habitat; material: faeces | place: United Kingdom | collected 2010/2012 ... | reverse complement strand
TAATAACATTCCAATAAAGGTATTTAAGCTTACTACGGAGAATATATTAAGAGCAGTATATGGAGAAAATATAGGGACAACTGTAGAATAATTTAATAAAAATTAGGAGGAAGTAATATGAAAGAATTACAAAAAAAATTACAAGCACAAATGGACAAGACTATCGAAGCTCTTAAATTTGAATTTTCAACAATAAGAGCAGGTAGAGCAAATGCACAAATGTTAGATAAAATAAGAGTGGATTACTATGGAACACCAACACCAATAAACCAAGTAGGTTCTATATCTGTTCCTGAACCAAGAACTCTTCTTATAAACCCATGGGACAAAAGTGCAATGAAAGACATAGAAAAAGCAATAATGAACTCTGATTTAGGTCTTAACCCAACTAACGATGGTGATGTTATAAGATTAAATGTACCAGCATTAACTGAAGAAAGAAGAAAAGAACTTGTAAAGGATGTTAAGAAAAAGGGCGAAGCAGCCAAAGTTGCGATTCGTAATATCCGTCGTGATGGAATCGATTCTGTTAAGAAACTGAAAGGTTCCGATGTGTCAGAAGATGAAATGAAAGATATGGAAGATGATCTTCAGAAACTGACAGACAAATATGTAAAAGAAGTTGATAAAGCTGTAGAAGCAAAATCAAAAGAGGTTATGACAGTATAAGACCTGTAAGAGATAAAAGCAGTATACAACAGGAGGGGGATAAGGTCCAGATGCTCTGGAAACTGTCCCCTCTGTTCTTGTATACCTATTGTTATTAGGAGGAAATAATCATATGAATGTGCCACAACATGTTGCGATCATATTGGATGGAAACGGACGCTGGGCAAAAGCAAAAGGAATGCCGCGCAATTACGGTCATGCACAGGGCAGTAAGAATGTAGAGCGTATCTGCGAAGAAGCGTGGAGAATGGGCATTAAATATCTGACGGTCTACGCATTTTCCACAGAGAACTGGAATCGTCCGGACGATGAAGTCAATGCTCTGATGAAGCTGCTTCGTAATTACATGAAGACCTGTCTGAAAACGGCTGCAAAGAATGATATGAAAGTCCGCGTGATCGGGGATATCACAAGACTGGATGAAGACATTCAGAAGAGAATTCTGGAACTGGAAGAAGCAACAAAGAATAATGGCGGTCTGAATTTCCAGATCGCGATTAATTATGGAAGCCGTGATGAGATGATCCGTGCGATCCGTAAGATTGCAAAAGACTGCGTGGATGGAAAAGTGGATCCGGCTGAGATCAAAGAAGAAACATTTGAGCAATATCTGGATACAAAAGGAATCCCGGATCCGGATTTGATGATCCGTACCAGCGGGGAGCTTAGGCTTTCCAATTATCTGTTATGGCAGCTTGCCTATACGGAATTTTATTTTACCCCGGTTCCCTGGCCGGATTTTACAAAAGAAGAATTGATCAAGGCTGTGGAAGCATATAATCATAGAGACAGAAGATATGGCGGACTGAAGGAGGAATAGCTTATGTTTTGGACCCGTTTGCTCAGTGGCATCGTATTGCTTGCCATTGCACTGGCTACGTTCAGCTTCGGCAATGTATTTCTGGCAGTGCCGTTGTGGCTTATTTCTCTGATTGCATACAGAGAGCTTACCAAGGCATTAAAATGTGCAACGGATGAGAAAAAATTTAATGCACTGGAATGGATCGGTTTTGTGGGAGTGACGGCATATTATGCAACACTGTTTTTCACCAGAGACCATACATTACTGCTGATGTGTATTGTAGCACTGTTCATGGCGGAAATGTTCTGCTATGTGGCAGCCTTTCCGAAATATCAGGCAAGTCAGGTCATGGCAGCAGTGTTCTCTTTCCTGTATGCACCGGTGCTGTTGTCCTTTGTCTATCTGACCCGCGAGTGCGAGAACGGAATTTATCTGGTATGGCTGATCCTGATCAGTTCATGGGGATGCGATACCTGTGCCTATGTTGTCGGCAAACTGATCGGAAAGAAGCATATTTTCCCGGAATTAAGCCCGCATAAGTCTCTCGAGGGATGTATCGGCGGTGTCGCCGGAGCAGCCCTGATCGGTGGTTTGTATGCACATTTCTTTGTGGAAGCGGCATTCCCTGATCAGATCATCACTTGGACAATCGCATTCATCTGTGCGGCGGGCGCGGTGATGAGTATGGTCGGTGACTTGGCGGCATCTGCCATCAAGAGGAACCATAACATCAAGGATTATGGCAAACTGATCCCCGGACATGGTGGGATCATGGACCGGTTTGACAGCATGACGGTGACAGCACCGATGACGTATTTTCTTGCCATTCTGATGATTGGACTGCGTTAGTCCCAAAGGTAAGATACAAGGAGCATAGCACTATGAAAAAAATAGTAATTCTGGGGTCTACCGGCTCCATCGGAACCCAGACTCTGGAAGTCGTTCGCAATAATCCGGAATTGCAGGTGGCAGCACTGGCTGCCGGAAAAAGCGTAGAACAGATGGAACAGCAGATCAGAGAATTCCATCCTCTGATCGCAGGCATGTGGAGTGAGGAAGCGGCAGCAGACCTGCGGAGCCGTGTGGCGGATTTACCTGTGAAGGTTGTAAGTGGCATGGATGGTCTGTTGGAGATCGCAACAATGCCGCAGTCCCAGGTATTAGTGACGGCGATTGTGGGAATGATTGGTATCAGACCGACGATCGCGGCCATTGAAGCAGGGAAAGATATTGCCCTGGCTAACAAGGAGACGCTGGTAACGGCAGGGCACATCATTATGCCGTTAGCGGCGAAAATGGGTGTGAAGATCCTGCCGGTGGACAGTGAGCACAGCGCAATCTTCCAGTCACTGAACGGAGAACCGGCCGGAAGGATTGAGAAGATTCTGCTTACAGCATCTGGTGGTCCGTTCCGCGGCAGGACCAGAGAGCAGTTGCAAAATATTCAGGTGGAGGATGCTTTGAAGCATCCCAACTGGTCCATGGGACGGAAGATCACCATTGATTCTTCCACTCTGGTGAACAAAGGCCTGGAAGTCATGGAAGTAAAGTGGCTGTTCGGTGTGGATCTGGATCAGATCCAGGTCATTGTGCATCCCCAGAGCATTATCCATTCCGCAGTACAGTATGTGGACGGAGCGGTGATCGCACAGCTGGGAACACCGGATATGAAACTGCCGATCCAGTATGCGCTGTTTTATCCGGATCGGCGTCCAATGCCGGGGAAACGTCTGGACTTCTATGAACTGGCACAGATCACATTTGAAAAGCCGGATATGGAGACATTCTTTGGCCTGAAGCTGGCTTATGATGCACAGCGCATCGGCGGCAGTATGCCTACGGTGTATAATGCAGCCAACGAGAAAGCAGTAGGACTGTTCTTAGACCGTAAGATCGCTTATCTTCAGATCCCGGAGCTGATTCGTGAAGCCATGGAGCAGCATAAGGTGATCGAGAATCCGAATGTGGAGGAGATCCTGGAGACAGAGGCATCTGTCTATGATTTTATTGAAAAAGTGTATTCTGAGAGGCAATAAATGGTTACTTTGATCTTGTTTGTATTGATCTTTGGGGTGGTGGTAATCTCACATGAATTCGGACATTTTCTGCTGGCGAAGGCCAATGGAATTCATGTGATAGAATTTTCCGTGGGTATGGGCCCGAATCTGTTTTCTTTCCAGAAAGGAGACACGAAATATTCCCTGAAGCTTCTTCCCATCGGCGGAGCCTGTATGTTTGAGGGGGAAGACGGTCTGAATGAGAAGGAGGACGGTGAAGATCACAGCGGATCTTTCCTGAACGCCAATGTGTGGGCGAGGATTTCCACCGTGTTGGCAGGACCGATATTTAACTTTATTCTGGGCTTTATCATTGCCTTTATTATGGTGAATCTGATTGTGATCCGTGATCCGGTAGCCACGGAGATCGTGGATGGCGGCGCCGCACAGGAAGCGGGACTGGAGGCCGGAGACAGGATACTTTCCTTAAATGGCAGTAAAATACACCTGTATGAAGAAATACAGTTATTTACTCTGACTTACCGTGGCGGAGAAGTAGCGGTGGAATATGAAAGGGATGGTGTAAAGGGAACTACAATGCTGACACCGAAGTACGATGAGAGCGAAGGCCGCTATCTGATCGGCATCAGTAATGCGGATTTCGTAGAACTGTCCGGATTGGACAGCTTCCGGTATTCCTGGTATGAGATGCGCTACTGCGTGAACATGACCTGGAAGAGTCTGGCGATGCTGGTGCAGGGGCAGGTCTCCAGGCAGGATGTGGCAGGCCCTGTAGGCATCGCGGTAAATGTTGTTGGCAAGACCTACGAAAGTACCAAGGATTACGGCTGGCAGAATGTACTGGTGAATATGTTGAACATCACCCTGATGCTTACTGTTAACCTGGGAATTCTGAATCTTCTGCCGATCCCCGCGCTGGACGGCGGCCGACTGGTATTCCTGATCTGGGAAGCCATCACACACAAGCCGGTGCCTCCCGAAAAAGAAGGCATGGTACACTTTATTGGACTGATGTTCTTCATGGTACTGATGGTGTTCCTGTTATTTAATGATCTGGTTAATATCTTTGGATAAGCCGGATAATTCAAGACGTTCAATAGGTAAGATCCGTTGACAAAGGGCATACCGCATGGTATGCTCTTTTTATATTTGTGCAAGGCACATTTCTTTGAAAAATTTCATGCCGATCGGCAAAAATTTCCTGATGTAGCAATGTAACACTGAAGTAAGAAACAGTACGGACAAAACAGAATAAAAAAGGAGGAATGCGTATGGAGCATGTGACAGCCTGTTATTGGCAAAAGGAAACACCTGCAGAGCTGTTTTTATCTTTGCAGCAACGAAAATACCGTAGGCTGGGGATTTCCGTGGTATGCGCCTGTATCTCGGACAACGGGGAACTGGTAAGAAGTCTGCAAAACAAAATGGAGGAGGAACTGGAAGAAGAGAATGTCTGGAGGCCGTTTCGGGAAGAAATATTGCAGGAGAAATGGATGGACATTATAAGGCAGCAAAAGCAGGATGACAGTTATGCGGGAATCTTATGCGTGGGGAGCAGAGTATTGTTTTTCAGTCACGGGAGAATGCGGATCTGTGGATGTTTTCAGAGATTCGGCAGGACACAATGGAGGACGATGCAGGAATCCTGCATGGCGGGAGAAGTGGAACCGGGGACGGCCATGTTGATGGCGGACAATGGGTTCCTGAATTTCTGTGAAGAGGAACTGACAGCATGTCTGCAACCGCAGATTGCAGGAAGACCGGATGCACGGGAACGCGTGGAAGGCGCTGCAAGACGGCTGAAGGAACTGGGAGAAAAGGCGGAGAGACACGGAGGAACACACATGGGAGCGGTGTGGATCCTGCCGGTTATGGGAGGAAAAGGATGGAGCAGAGAATAACAGAAAATATGGGCAGATCATTAAAGGAACATGGCTATCGGGATCCGGTATTTGTGGGCAAGGGGAGTTTCGCGAAGGTTTACCGCGTCCGGGACGAAAAAAGGGACTTTCAGGCATGTAAGATATCGAAAGTTACAGAACAGTGGGAACAGGAGTGTCGTAACAGCAGAGAGATCTGTCATCCTCTGTTTCCGGCCTACAGAGAACACTGGACAGACGGGGAATGGGGGTATCTGGTCATGGAATTCTGGGATGGCTGTGACTTGCGGAAAATGCTGGACAGGAGGGGGAGACTGTCACCGGGACAGGCGGCCCGGATAGCTTTGCAGATTACAGAGGGATTGCAATATCTGCATGAACGGCCACATCCGTTTCTCTACCGGGATCTGAAGCCGGAAAATATCCGCATCCGCGTGGATGGCAGAGCGGGGATTCTGGATCTGGGATGTCTGTGGAACCGGGAGCAGGACTGGTCGGGAGCGGGAAACCGAAGCTTCAGCGCTCCGGAGCAGTTCGTGCCGGGGGAGATTCCCGGGGAAGAGAGTGATGTCTATGCAGTGGGCAGACTGCTGGCAGTTATGTTGGGAGATGACACAGACGGTACAGTCAGACAATCTGGGGGAATAAGGAGGCGTAATGCGGAAAAACGTTGCGGACGAAAAGACCAAAGACAGGAAAAATGGCTTCGCAAAGTGATCGCCATGGCAACCTGTGAAGAGCGTAAGGATCGTATCCCGGAGATCAAAATGCTGCGTACTCTTTTGATGGTGACGGATGATTCCGGGAGGGAGAGGAAACGTGCATGTAGGGCAGCTGATTTTTACTATGTCCGGAAGTTGTACTGCCCATAGTTGTACGTTCCGTGCTCGAACACAATCAAGAAATTTTCAAAAAAGTGCTTGCTGTTTTGGAGAGAAATGAGTATACTGTAACTAAAGGTTCAAAGAAGCGTATGAGGACCGGAAGCAATTAAATTTACATAGCAAAAAGGAGAAGAGTTATGCGTTTTTTTATTGACACTGCAAAAGTAGAAGACATTAAGAAAGCAAATGACATGGGGGTTATTTGCGGAGTAACTACCAATCCCTCCCTGATCGCAAAAGAGGGCAGAGATTTCGTAGAAGTGATCAAAGAGATTGCATCCATCGTGGACGGACCTATCAGCGGTGAGGTAAAGGCTACCACCGTAGATGCAGAGGGTATGATCAAAGAAGGAAGAGAGATTGCAGCGATCCATCCGAATATGGTCGTTAAGATCCCTATGACTGTAGAAGGTTTAAAAGCATGTAAGGTATTAAGCTCTGAGGGAATCAAGACCAATGTGACCCTGATCTTCTCTGCGAACCAGGCTCTGTTGGCTGCCCGCGCAGGTGCTACCTATGTATCTCCTTTCCTGGGCAGACTGGATGATATCAGCACCAGAGGTGTAGATCTGATCCGTGATATCGCTGATATTTTCGCAGTGACCGATCTGGATACCCAGATCATCGCAGCAAGCGTGCGTAATCCCATCCATGTAACCGATTGTGCACTGGCAGGTGCGGATATTGCTACCGTTCCTTACTCCGTTATCGAGCAGATGGTAAAGCATCCTCTGACTGATGCCGGTATCGCCAAGTTCCAGGCAGATTATAAGGCAGTCTTTGGTGAATAGTCTGTCAATGCATAGGCGGGACGACTGCTTGCAGTCAGGAACGCCTATGCATTAGACGGACAAACAGACATGAGCAAGTAGGGCGACAGCCCGGAATGCGAATGGCTGTAGCGGTTCGAGAGTGCGAAGCACGGAGAAGCGCGTGATTCACCAAAGATACTGACACAGTAAGAAGCTGTACAGAGAATATCTCTGTACAGCTTCTTTTGGGTTCTGTCGATTCCGGCAGAGCTTATTTCATCTGCTCTTCCTGCTTCTTGATCATACGACGGACCATCTCACCGCCGATGCTTCCTGCTTCCTTAGAAGTAAGGTCGCCGTTGTAACCCTCTTTCAGGTTAACACCCAGCTCAGATGCTACCTCAGTCTTGAAACGGTCCATTGCAGCCTTTGCTTCGGGAACTTCTACTCTATTGGTTTTACTTGCCATTTCGTTCACCTCCGTTTGGATTTGGGTTTTCTTGTTTCAGATAAGCGCTTTTTGTGATCACTTATCTTGGTATTAGTATGAGCATCGGCTTTTTTTTCATGCTGGTAAGTTTTTCATTTTTATGTTACACTCAAACAGCAACGAAGGATACGGAGACCGGAAAGCGTGACCAACGATCCACTGACCGGAATCCCACAGAAGTGACTGACCTTTGAAGCTACATCGTAACTGCGGAAGCTGAGAAGAGAAGGTGTTTTTTTGTTGTCAAAATGTAACTATTCAGAACCCCTTCGAATAAGAAGGCTGTTACTTCATGCTTGCATGCAAGTAGCAGTTTTCTTATTCGCAAGGTGGCTTGAATAGAGTCACTGCCCCGTACATGAGCAAAATTAGCTGCCTTGCAGCGAGAAAGCACGATTTATCGTGCGGTTTTGCGAATGTTGGGGTGGGCTGAATAGTTACATTGTAACTATTTTATGATGCCAGGGTCAAAAGGTCTAAGCCCACATGAGCTTGCTCATAGGTGGGTGAAAGACCTTAGGACCCGCCCCGATATGAGCATAAAAGTGGGATGATAATCCCACGATATGCGAATATTGGGTAGGGTGCTATGTGCCAGTGGCACATGTCTAGCACGGACCGAAGCGGAGCGGAGACGTGGGAGTGCGTAGCACGGAACAATCCGTAGGCATCAAAGTCGGGGGCTTTTGACCCCGACATCATTTTATGACAGAAAGGCGAAAAAACAATGAAAAAGAAAACAAAAATCACAAAAGCTCTGGCACTTGCACTGACTCTTGGACTGTTGTGCAGCGGTCTTGCCGGATGCGGACAGGCACAGAGTGTGGAAACAGTGTCGGAAGATCTGGCAGCGGAGAGCGTACAGCCCACTGAAACGGTGGAGAGTACGGAAACCGTTGCGGAAGGCACAGAAGCCACAGCAGAAAATACGGAGACCGCGGATGGCACGCTGGTACGTGTGGCATCCTTAAAGGGACCGACCTCATTAGGACTTTTATTTTTAATGAATAAAGCAGACAAGGGTGAGACTGCCAATACCTATGAATTCCAGATGGCTACTGGTGCAGATGAGATCCTGCCGCTGATGGTAAAGGGAGATCTGGACATTGCACTGGTACCCGCCAATGTGGCAAGCGTTCTCTATCATAAGACACAGGGCGGTGTGAAAGTCATTGATATCAATACTCTGGGTGTACTTTATATGGTATCCGGAGAAGACGGTCTGACAAACTTTACCGATCTAAAGGGTAAGACCATTTATCTGACTGGAAAAGGAACCACACCGGACTATGTATTGCGGTACCTGCTGACAGCAAATGGTATGTCTGCGGATGACGTGATACTGGAGTATAAATCCGAAGCAACAGAGGTGGCATCTGTACTGGCAGAAGATCCCACAGCCATCGGCCTGTTGCCCCAGCCTTTTGTTACCGCAGCCTGCATGCAGAATGATGCACTGAAGGTGATCTTCGACTTAAACGAAGAGTGGAATAAGGTACAGGGAGAGGACGGCAGCAGCATGGTCACCGGTGTAACGGTGGTCCGCAAGGAATTCCTCGAGGAGAACGAAGAAGCAGTGAAATCCTTTATGGAAGATCATAAGGCAAGTGCGGAAGACATCAATGCAGACCCTGCCACCGGTGCTGCACTGGCAGTGGAGGCCCAGATCGTAGCCAAAGAGCCCATTGCTCAGAAAGCAATTCCGAACTGCAACATTACCTATATTGACAAAGCTGAAATGAAGCAGGCACTTTCCGGATACCTTGACGTACTGTTCCACCAGGATTCCCTGTCCATAGGTGGCGGACTTCCGGAATCCGATTTCTATTATGATGCAGAATAAGGGTAAAATATACGTTAAAAAATTTATAATACTGTTGTTCTGGCTGGGAGTATGGCAGATTCTGGCAATGTGTGTGGACAATTTCCTGCTGGTGGTGACACCTTTGCAGGCATTGCAGGCACTGCTTACTCTGGCCGGGCAGGTGGAGTTCTGGCGGAGTGCCTTTGATTCGCTGTGGCGGATCGCCTTCGGCTTTTTGCTGGGGGCGGTATTGGCACTTCTTCTGGCGGCCATCAGCTACCGTTATCCGCTGGCGGAAGAAGTCCTGCGTCCTTTCATGGTATTCTGCAAGGCAGTACCGGTAGCGGTATTTGCAGTGCTTTTGCTGATCTGGTGGGGTTCTTCCATGCTGGCGGTGGCTATCTGTTTTCTGGTAGTATTTCCGAATATTTACCTGAATACGCTGGAAGGGCTAAAGAGCGCGGACAGAGGGCTGTTAGAGATGGCGGAGGTATTCCGCCTTCCCCTTGGTACTCAGTTCTTCTACATTTACCGTCCGGCGTTAAAGCCTTTTTTGCTCAGCGCGTTTCAGCTATCTCTGGGAATGTGCTGGAAGTCCGGAGTGGCGGCGGAAGTGATTGGCACTCCCAGCCATTCCATCGGTGGAGCACTGTATCTGGCGAAGATTTATCTGGATACGGCGGATCTGTTTGCCTGGACAGCGGTGATCGTAGTACTCAGTGTATTTTTTGAAAAAATAATATTCTACGGGATTGAAGTCTTTTTCCGGTGTGAGCCTGCCTGTAAGGATCCCTCCATGCCACAGAAAATCGCTGGTAGAGAACAGCGCACCCTGTGTGTAAGGAATCTTGGAAAAAGTTTTCACAATCAATGGATATTCCGACATGTGGATCACGAATTTCACAGCGGGGAACCGTATGTACTGGATAACCCTTCCGGCAGTGGCAAGACCACTTTTTTCCGGTGTCTGTGCGGACTGGAGCGGCCGGAGGAGGGAGAAGTGTCGGAAATGGATGCTTTTGCCATGCAATTCCAGGAGGATCGTTTGTGTGAAGACTGTAGTGCCGTGAAGAATCTGGAAATGATCCTGGGAGATGCTTCACAGGCGAGAACGGCATTGACGCAGTTGTTGCCGGAAGAAGCGTTGGATCAGCCCTGCCACGAATTATCGGGAGGCATGAAACGGAGAGTGTCTCTGGTACGGGCCATGGAGGCGGGAGCGCAGTGTGTTCTGCTGGATGAGCCTTTTACCGGACTGGATGAAGAAAACCGCAAAAAGGCCGAAGACTATATCCGGAGGAAGACGAGAGGCCGGATCGTGATGATAGCTACTCATATCAGAACCGGAGAAGAATTTTCGGAAATGACGCAGATGCAGATATAGAAACCACAGGAGGAAGACCGATATGGAAAAAGGTACGGAAAATACAAGAGTGACCCTGATCGGCATTATTGTGGAGGATCCGGAGGCGGCAATAAGGATCAACGGACTTTTACACGAATATGGGGAATATATCATCGGCAGAATGGGGATACCTTATCATGAAAAGCAGATGAACATCATCAGTGTGGTCATGGATGCCCCCCAGGAAAAAGTCAGTGCCCTGTCGGGGAAGCTGGGAATGATCCCCGGAGTCAGCACGAAGTGTCTGTATGCCCCGGACGCGCAAAAAGCCCCAAAATAAAAAGGTTGTCAATTCCTCCAACTTATGCTATAATTGCAAAATGACTGCGACTGGATACAGACCCGCAAGGGTATAAAGGAGGAAATGTTATAATGAGTTTACAGGTTGAAAAGTTAGAGAAAAACATGGCCAAGCTGACCATCGAAGTATCTGCTGAAGAACTGGAGAAGGCAATCGAAGGTGCTTACCAGAAGAATAAGAACAAGATCAGCATTCCCGGTTTCCGTAAGGGCAAAGCTCCCCGTAAGATGATCGAGCAGATGTACGGCAAGTCCGTATTCTATGAGGATGCAGCAAACGCACTGATTCCCGATGCTTACGATAAGGCTCTGGAAGAGTGTGAGGAGCAGATCGTATCTTCTCCGAAGATCGATGTGACCCAGTTAGAGGCCGGCAAGCCTTTCATCTTTACCGCAGAGGTTGCTCTGAAGCCTGAAGTTACTCTTGGCAAATACAAGGGTGTGAAGGTTGACAAGATCGACGTTAAGGTAAGCGATGAGGATATCGACGCTGAGATCAACAGAGAGCGTGAGAGCAATGCCAGAACCATCAGCGTGGAAGACCGTGCTGTTAAGGACGGCGATATGACCGTTATCGATTTCGAAGGTTTTGTAGACGGTGTTGCATTTGAGGGCGGCAAGGGTGAGAACTATCCCCTGACCATCGGTTCCGGTTCCTTCATTCCCGGTTTTGAAGAGGCACTGGTTGGTGCTGAACTGAACAAGGAGACCGAAGTAAACGTAACCTTCCCTGAGGATTATCATGCAACCGAGCTGGCAGGCAAGCCTGCAGTATTCAAGTGCACCGTTAAGGAGATCAAGGAGAAGCAGCTTCCTGATCTGGATGACGAGTTCGCAAGCGAGGTATCCGATTTCGATACTATGGCTGAGTATAGAGAAGATGTACAGAAGAAGCTGACTTCCAAGAAGGAAGAGGAAGCTAAGATTGCCAAGGAAGAGGCAGTTCTGGATGCAGTGATCGCAGACGCTCAGATGGAGATCCCCGATGCTATGTTAGAGACCCAGCAGAGACAGCTGTTAGAGAACTTTGCACAGAGAATCCAGGCACAGGGAATCACTCTGGAGCAGTACATGCAGTTCACCGGTCTGACCGCTCAGACCATGATGGAGCAGCTGAAGCCCGAAGCACTGAAGAGAATCCAGTCCCGTCTGGTTCTGGAAGCTGTAGCAGCTGCTGAGAAGATGGAAGCTACCGAGGAAGACTTCGAAGCTGAAGTTAAGAGCATGGCAGAAGCTTACCAGATGGAAGCTGACAAGGTAAAAGAGCTTCTGGGTGAGCAGGGCGCTAAGCAGGTGAAGGAAGATATCTGCGTAAGAAAGGCAGCTGATTTCATCGTAGACAACGCTAAGGAAGCAAAGGCTGCAGCCAAGAAGACCACCAAGAAGGAAAAGGCAGCAGAAGAGAAGCCCGAAGAAGCATAATATATGCTTTAAGATACGATAGAAAGAGAAAGCGGATTCCCACATCCGCAGGGAGGTGGGGATACGCTTTCTTTTAAATTTTTATTAAATCTTCGGAATCTCGTTGAAAAAGCCTGATAAGTAGGATACGATAGTAATATTAATCAGAAGCAATGGAGGTTTTAGAATATGAGTTTAGTACCTTATGTCATTGAACAGACCAGCAAAGGTGAGCGGTCTTATGATATTTATTCCAGACTGTTGAAGGACAGAATCATTTTTCTGGGAGAGGAAGTCAATGAGACTTCTGCCAGCATCATTGTAGCACAGCTGCTGTTCCTGGAAGCAGAGGATCCGGATAAGGATATCCATTTGTATATCAACAGCCCGGGCGGAAGCGTTACTGCAGGTATGGCAATTTATGATACCATGAAATATATCAAGTGCGATGTGTCCACCGTATGTATTGGTATGGCAGCCAGCATGGGAGCTTTCCTTTTAGCAGGCGGTGCCAAGGGCAAGCGTTTTGCACTGCCCAATGCAGAAATTATGATTCATCAGCCACTGGGTGGAACACAGGGTCAGGCTACCGAGATTGAGATCGCAGCAAAGCATATTCTTCGTACCAAGGAGAAGTTGAACCGTATGCTGGCTGAGAACACCGGCAAGGATTATGAGACCATCTGCGCAGACACCGAGAGAGATAACTGGAAAAGCGCTGAGGAAGCTTGTGAGTATGGTCTGATCGATAAGGTGATCACCTTCCACGAGGCATAGTGTAAAAAATATGCTTGATAGCATATTTTTTACACAGCTATTTGTGCCGCATACGGCACAAAGTAGCTTTTATCGCAGAGCCAAATCTGAAATTTGGCTCGCGTTTCCTACGACGCAAAAGCGGCGTCTTCGGAAGGAGATAAAATAACAGGAGTATAATAATGGCAGGAAAAAATTCCGGAAATGACATCAGATGTTCATTTTGTAACAAGACCCAGAGTCAGGTCCGCAAGCTGATCGCGGGACCTGCCGGGGTATATATCTGTGATGAGTGCGTAGACATCTGCGCAGACATCCTGGAGGAAGAACTGGAAGATGAAGAAGTGGAAGAGACTGCGAGTCCCGACATTAACCTTCTGAAACCCAAGGAGATCAAGAACTTCCTGGATGAATACGTCATCGGACAGGAGGAGGCCAAAAAAGTCCTCTCCGTTGCGGTGTACAATCATTACAAAAGAGTAACGGCTCCCAAGGATCTGAATGATGTGGAGCTGCAAAAGAGTAATATTATCATGGTAGGCCCTACCGGTTCCGGTAAGACTTACCTGGCCCAGACACTGGCCAAGATCATCAATGTACCGTTTGCCATAGCGGATGCCACCACACTGACCGAAGCGGGTTATGTAGGTGAGGATGTGGAGAACATCCTGTTAAAGCTGATCCAGGCGGCAGATTATGATGTAGAGCGTGCACAGTACGGTATCGTATATATTGACGAGATCGATAAGATCACGAAAAAGAGCGAGAATGTATCCATTACCCGTGATGTATCCGGAGAAGGTGTACAGCAGGCTCTGTTAAAAATCATCGAGGGTACTGTGGCAAGCGTACCTCCCCAGGGAGGCAGAAAGCATCCTCATCAGGAGCTGATTCAGATCGATACCACCAACATTCTGTTTATCTGCGGCGGTGCTTTCGATGGACTGGAGAAGATCGTAGAGTCCAGACTGGATCGTAAGGCCATCGGTTTCAATACGGAGCTGGGCAGAAGAGAGGATAAGGATATCAGCGAACTGCTGCAGGAAGTAACTCCTCATGATCTGGTGAAGTTCGGTCTGATCCCCGAGTTCGTAGGACGTGTGCCTATCTGTGTCTCCTTAAGAGGACTGGACAGAGAAGCACTGATCCGTATTCTGAAGGAGCCTAAGAATTCCCTCACAAAACAGTACGACAAGCTTTTTGAGCTGGATGGCGTGCAGCTTGAGTTCCAGGATGAAGCACTTGAGACAGTTGCCCGGAAATCTCTTGAGAGAAAAACAGGTGCCAGAGGACTTCGTGCCATCATGGAGCATACCCTGATGGATCTGATGTACAAGACACCTTCTGACGATACCATCCGTAAATGTATCGTCACAAAAGAGGCAGTGGAGGGAACCGGAGAGCCGGAGATCATCCACGGGGAGGCCAAGTCTCCTGCCAAGAAAGCAGGACACAAAACATCCCGTTCGAGAAAGAAAGGCAAGCCGGAAACAGCTTGATGAAGGGAATGACATAAATGACAAATCAGGTCAATATAATGCCAATGATTGCTCTACGTGGGACTACGGTCCTTCCGGAGATGATAGTACACTTTGATGTGAGCAGAGAGAAATCCATCCGTGCCGTGGAAGCAGCCATGCTCCATGACCAGAAGGTCTTTCTGCTGACACAGAAGGACCCGGAAGTGGAAACACCGGAACTTGATGATCTGTATCGGGTAGGAACCATTGCATACATCAAGCAGGTGGTGAAACTTCCGCAGGATCTTTACCGGGTTCTGGTAGAAGGACTGGACAGAGCTGAAATACTGAGCCTGGAGCAGGAAGAACCCTACCTGAAAGCGGAATGTGAGATCGTTACCGCCCAGGAAGAGGAGTATCCGGAACCGGTGAAAGATGCCATGCTTCGCAGCATCCGGGAACTTTTCCAGAGATATTGCAGAGAGAGCGGAAAGATAAGCAAAGATCTGGTAACACAGATCATGACCATTGAGGATGTTAAGGAGACCATCGACCAGATTGCGGTGAACCTTCCGATGTCCTATCAGAACAAGCAGAAGCTTCTGGAAGCAGTGTCTCTGAATGACCGTTATGAGATCCTGGGAGCACTTCTTGGCAGCGAGATCGAAGTGATCCATATCACCAAAGATCTCCAGCGCAAGGTGAAATCCCATATTGATAAGAATCAGAGAGAGTATATCCTCCGTGAACAGCTCAAAACTATCCGTGAAGAACTGGGTGAGGATAATACTGCAGATGATATCGAGGAGTTTAAGAAACAGCTGAAAGAGCTGGATGCATCCGATGAAGTAAAAGAGAAGATTTCCAAGGAGATCAGCCGTTTTAAAGGAATGGCAGCCAGTGCAGCGGAGGCAACGGTACAGAGAGGCTATCTGGAGACTGTTCTTGCACTTCCGTGGAATAAGAAATCCGAGGATTCCGAGGATCTTGAGAACGCATGGAAGGTTTTGGAAGAGGGTCATTACGGACTGAAAGAGGTCAAAGAGCGTATCATGGAATTTCTTGCTGTACGTAAGCTGACCCACAAGGGAAAGAGTCCGATCCTCTGTCTGGTGGGACCTCCGGGAACCGGAAAAACTTCCATTGCACGTTCTGTGGCAGAGGCCATGAA
>ERZ824480.2077-NODE-2077-length-15833-cov-2.942895_pt1 | contig 15833 bp, 25 predicted proteins | sample MGYA00519861_ERZ824480 | MGnify/ENA primary metagenome ERZ824480 (study PRJEB31778, sample SAMEA3449152) | human gut metagenome | biome: human gut; feature: human-associated habitat; material: faeces | place: United Kingdom | collected 2010/2012 ... | reverse complement strand
TTCAACCCACACAAAAGCTGGTACATAATAGTCTTAATGGTTTCTCGAGGAATTCCATCTCGGAACTTTTCTGAATAGGTCTTTAGATCATAGTCCAAGTACTCAAAGTATAATTTGACCTCACTATTGTCCATCACCACACTTTGTAATCTAACTATAATAATCACATCGAAACCATACTTAACAATATTGGGATGCTGCAATTCACGAAGAATCGATATCTCACGGATTAGGACAGGAGAGATTCCTTCATCGTCATTTGATATCGACATCACCTTTAATGCGAGAATTTCTTTAGTATGACGATCTCGCACTTTGAATCTACAACCATCATATCGAATTCTTTTAACATACACTTTCCCATAGGTCCCGGATCCAATATTGGATACCTAGTAGTTGATTCTACATACCATCTCAAACAATCTCATAGCGTTCAACAAACGCGGCAGCATTTATTCTGGATCCTGATGAATCTTGGTCCATGACACACAGGAATGGGAAAAGAAATAGAGAATGATAATGACTGATCTTCAGAAACGCATTGAATGAAAGGACTGTTTGCATTTTTTTGGGTCTTACTATTCCTATTTTCGATGGCATTGGAGGCAGAAGACTTGACAGATGACCAGTGGTTGAAATCTACCGAGGACATTTCAATTCTTGCCGAAGTAATTGTTCAGCTAGTAATTCATGATAATAGGCTGCTCTGAAGGAAATGAAACGGAGTTCGTCAATTCACTTATATGATGACTTCCAAATTGTGAAGATTCTTGATTCCAAGAAGACAGTAGTTGTTCCGATTCTTTCTAAGATGTAGATTGCTGGATACAGTCGTTCTCTATTGTTGAAGCTGAGTATTAGTAGCAAGTATTTCAAGAGTCAGAATGATGAAGAGCCACTTTCTTTCCTCGTTTTACGCCATAACCAGAATGGCAAGTATTCATTCGCTCTACCTTCGTATCCGGAAATGTTAGAATCGTTTATCTACAAACAAGAAGAAATATGGGCAGAGAAACACCGTCAGGAACGAGACAGACACTTTGAGGAGTTGCAAGAGTTCATTTCGTCAAGTGCTTTTGAGAATCAAGATTATTTAGAGTAGTTAGATTACCCTTGTTTAAAGAAACAAGCAATGGAACATTCGCAATGAATTGTAGAAAGTGGTTATACTGTGGATTCCTCTTCATAGCAAAATAGATAGACTGTGTAAACTATATTGAAATCGAATTGGAATCTTACCTGCCGTAAATGGGACTGAGTTCGCATTACCTTGAGGAACGCTGCCATTACGAGCCATTGAATCAAAGAAACACGACGATTTGCAGATCGACTACGATTCATCGTATACCTCTTTAGATAACGAATCATCCAGATCATCAACAATCGTGCTTTGGAGACTTGTTTCACACGTCGCTTATCAAGAACTCTTCTCAACGAGAGTACCATGCAGAAATAGAGATCTTGAAGAAGTGAAGGGAAGAAACTCACATAACGAAGAACATGGACTCGACATTGGAGAAAGAAACGGACTGCAGTTAATACTGATTGAAAAGAACCTCGTTCAGAGATTCGAAGAGATGATCGCCTATGGAAATTAATTCTAGATCTGGATGAATCGATGTTAATGGAGTGAGGACTTATTATAAAACCACACCATCGTACTGAAGAAGACTCGGAAGTGAGAGAACGAGACGATGTTGTTGTGATTCGAAAGAGCAAGTGATACGAGTTTCGACGGGAAAGAATCTCTGTGAGAGATTGATAGAGTTTGGGGTGAGGAGTCAGAAAGAGAAAATCGTCAACAAAACGGAGAACAGTGAGAGGTGTTCCTATTTGTTCAAATGAGATTTGATGACGAATAGAAGGAATGAGAACTGTTTGCTCGTAGGATCGAAGATACAGATTACATAAAGGAACCGATAGAATGGATCCTTGGGGTATACCTTGAATCTGTTTGAAGAAATGATTGTGAATGCAAATGCTGTAATTATGAAAATGGGATGTCAGGGTATCGATGAGTTGAGAACGAGAGAAGATGAATGACGAAATAAACCCAGACACAATGATGTAGGATGTTGGATGAAGGGAATGAAAGAATGATGAAATAGAACAGTCCAGAGGAATATGTTGAGTATAAAAACGATAATGACCAGATCGTAAAAGGACCGAATAAGTGACAAATTTGTAGTTTGATTCACTTAGACAATTAATGGCTAATCTCAGAACCCGATTCTATGGATGATTTCGGTAATGTCAATATACCAGCTGAATACTATCATAACACTTCTTCACATCAGCACCCATAATAAGAGAGAAGTCTGTCTTCTGAATATACGATAATACTTCACTCACATTACTGAGAGCAACACAGCGACAACCTTCACATGCCCATTCTCGATCTCGAACAGTAACTTCTTGAAGGAGCTGAAAGAGTGCTGATAGACGTCTGGTTCCTTCTCTAAGGTTATAAAGTTCTCAAAATGTTACAGAGGTCGCATATTTATGATGGGCCGAACACCTTCCGGCTCATTTTGCTCATTCATCTTTGGAACCAACCTCAAATGAGCGATCTTCTTGGTCTTCTGTTGTGATTTGGGAACAGTTTGGAATACGGTGGAATAATAACTTTGATTGAGATGAAACCGAAGAATGGAATGAAACAGTGGTTTGCGATAGAACAGAATAGTAGAAGAAGACGATGAGGTGATATAGAAATGATTAGAACAAAGTGGAATCTTGGGATAAGAACTTAGGAATGGGTACAATCAGACCATGAAAGAGAAACACGAGAAAACTCTTGAATAATCGCATCGAATGGAGATTATCATTAGCAGTAGGTTTTCCCCGTGGTTGAATCCAGTGAACTTCAGAGAGACGCATTCTGTCTATGAGTTGATCGATTGTGATTGTCTCTCCATAGTCCAAAAACACAAACCAATGGATTCCATGGAGGAGTTGACGCCAATTGTGACGTGATCCAATCAACTGTCTTGCAACAACTCGCCTCAAACAATCGATAACAAACTGAAACACGCATTCTGGAGGAACCGTCTTCTTAATCAAATGATCTCCTGAGAAAGATGATTCTGAAGGACGAGTATTTCTGCGATACAGAGGAACACTCTCCTGAGTAATGACATCTTCCCAATGTGATGGATTCTCTTGCTGACTGTAATACTCAGGTAGTTTCGCATAATGATTCAATAATCCATGATAATCAACCAACTGACTCTGTAACAACAATCGACCCAGATAGTACTCATATTCTGCAAAACGAGGAGGTGTTTTCAGGAGAAGAACGGAATGATGGTCATGTACTTTTTTCTCCACATCTTCCATCTCTTCTTGAAAACTCTTCCGTTTCCATGGAGCATAACAGTCTCGTAATGATTCATGTACTAACACTTGGGCAATGTCTCGCCGAACTCGCTTATAGACATATTCAGTTGATTGATGAGGTTGTTCAGCAGTTCCATGACTAGAATGCATCGAACTACTCGTCATTTCAGAAATACATCCATTCAGTCGAACATTCAGTTTCCATAGTTGTGTGAGAGGATTCCTTCCAGGGAGGCCACAATGACGAGAATACCCTGTTTGATAGAGAATTGAATTGAGACTGAAGGAGATGGGCTTTGAAGAAGATTCCCCAGGATTCAAATGCAGAGAAGGAAGTCCGGTGAGCTGAATATAGAGTTTATCTGTCTGTTTCTGAAGCAAGGAGTAACGAGTGAGGATGAATAGAAATGCAGGAAGAGGAAGAAAGTGAAACAGAGATTGCCACGCTTCAGTTAGCAACAAGTCTTTGTTGGAGGAGGTTACCGTCGATATTAATCTATCATCTCGAAGAAAATACCCACTTGTAATCACATTCGGAATGGATTTGCGAAGATACAGACTTATGATTGTAACTAAGGAAGCATTCTAAAGATAAGCAATACAACAAATCAGCACAAGATCTGATGTCGTTGCAAATTCACTTAGAGAGGGATCTATTGGTAGCAAGTAATGATCATCAACGATTGGAATCCCAACAACTTGTTATTCATTACATAGAAAAAGTCGTACTATTTCCAAATTGTAGAATCAAAGCGTCAACTGTAGCACATCCACCAATTCCAACACGCTTTTGACTATTCATCTGATCCATGATTCAGTCCCATACGTTTCTTCCAGAATATGACCAAAAGACAGTACATCAGTGAAGGGAAAGGCTAGTCTCAGAGACTCATTTCCTGTCATTTTTAAGTGATAACAATATTAGAGCAGAAAGAAGACAAAGAAACAGACTCTGAAACAGCGATAACGGGGATTTCTAAAATAAAGCGACCATCGATAGACGTAAATAAAACAGGCAATCTCGAGGGTACTAATGGCCGACGTGAGTGCAATTCGTAATTTGGCAAATGAAGGAATTAATTTGACCAAGGACGTGATGGGAAAGGTGATGCGAAGTGTTCGAGGCAATGATAAACGATTCTTCAATTCCTCAAAGAAGGGTGAGGTTGGAGAATGGAAGAAACAACTCCATAGTCTCGATCCCAGTGAAGTCACAAATGCTATGAAATGTGTGATTGCCGCAATGACAATCGGAACCGATGTGTCGATGTTGTTCCCCGATGTTATTAGTTGCATTCACAACGAAACATTGGAACTGAAGAAGCTTGTTTACTTGTAGGTGTGACTAGGAGATGTGATTTGTAGATATCTTATTAACTATGCTCGGGCAAAGCCTGAATTGATCATTCTCGCTGTAAATACATTTGTCCGTGATACAGAAGACCCAAATCCTTTGATTCGAGCTCTGGCACTACGTACCATGGCCTGTATCCGTGTTCAAAAGATCGTGGAGTATCTAATTCTCCCTCTCGGTAAGTGCATCGACGATGTGGATCCATATGTGCGTAAGACTGCTGCAATTTGTGTGGATAAATTCTACGATATGGATCCGAAACGTTGTGAAGAAGAAGGCTTTATCGAGCGACTTCGTCGTATGATCGGCGATTCCAGTCCTATGGTAGATGAAGTGCCTTGGTAATCATTGTAGGTTGTAGCTAATGCCATTGCAGCACTTTGTGATATCTCCGAAACTATTGGTCGTGATGTCCTGCGTCTGAAGCCTAAGTTGGTGAACAAGTTGCTAGCAGCCTTGAATGAGTGCTCTGAATGGGGTCAGATCTTCCTTCTGGATGCACTCTCTTCGTACATTCCTGAAAGTGAGGAGGAGGCAATGCTGATTGTGGAGAAGACGATTCCTCGTCTGCAGCATGTCAACAGTGCAGTGATGTTGGGGTAAGTGTGTAGATAAGGAGTGAGAGGTAGAGCTGTTAAGGTGATTCTGTTGAATGTAGAAGATTGTGATGAGGAATTGAGCCGAAATGCATTGAACAAAATGGCGCGTGCTTTGGTTACATTGGCAACAGTAGATTCAGCAGAATTACGGTATGTGGCATTGCGCAATTTGCGCCTGATCATTCAGAAAGTGCCAAATCTTCTTAGTAAGAATATCCAAGTGTTCTTCTGTAAGTATAATGATCCAATCTATGTGAAAATGGAGAAATTGGAGTTGTTGGTGTCTTTGGCTACACCTAAATATGTAGAGAAGATTCTGAATGAATTGAAGGAGTGAGTGTGTGTGAGAGATGTGACTCTTAGTTATTCAACTGAAGCTGATATCGAATTTGTTCGAGCTTCTGTTCATGCGATTGGAAGATGTGCGTTGAAGGTGGACAGTACAGTGGATAAGTGTATCTCGGTATTGCTGACTCTCCTACAGAGTAAGATCAGTTATGTGGTTCAAGAGACTGTCGTTGTAATTCGTGACATTTTCCGTATGTATCCGAATAAGTACACATCTGTCATTGTACCCATGTGTGCTGTGATGGATCTGGTTGAGGAACCTGAGGCTAAGGCCAGCATGATCTGGATTGTGGGTGAGTATTGTGATGTTATCGATAATGCTGCTGAGTTGCTGGATGTCTTCCTTGATTCTTTCCATGATGAAACACCCACAGTACAATTGGAGATGCTCACAGCTGTGGTCAAACTGTTCCTGAAGCATCCTTCAGAAGGTCAGTCATTGGTAACATCTGTTTTGACGATGGCAACAGAAGAGTGTACCAATGCTGATGTACGGGATCGAGGTTATATGTACTGGCGTCTGCTGTCCTCAGATGCCAAACTGGCCAAACAAGTTGTGTTGGGTGATAAGCCAACGATCACACCAGAGTTAGAGGAGGTGAGATTGAAGTGAATGTATGATCCATAGCAAATTGATGACGATACATTGCAAGCATTACTCGAGGAAATTGGATTAGTATCCTCGGTATATCACAAACCTGCAGAGAGCTTCATCACTCCGAGTGTGGGACCGAAACCAATTGAGGAGACTGGAGATGAAGGGAATGTAGAGTTAGAAGAAAGTGAGGAGGAAAGTGAGGAAAGTGAGGAAGATGAGGACATCTTTGAAGAAGAGGAAGAGAGTAATGATGCCAACTTTGTGTTTTGATTGTGCTGTAAATGGTTTGTTTATTGGGATATAGAAAACAGATGTGTAATAAAATATTGCCAATTTTGGGAATTACTTAAACCACTATACAGTTCATATATAATAAGAGTATTGTAATTACTGAACACGTTCCTTAACTAGTGGATCTCTACTCATACATATGAATCCTATAAGTTCGAATAGTTCGAACTTGAACGAAATCATTGAATATGATGATTCAATCAACCTAAGTAGAGTTTGATGATTGCAGTGTTATGTAGATGAACAAGCGCATTTGAACAAGATAGTCCCATTCTTTCAATTGCTGCAGCAGAACAGTCGTACAAACGAGCTATCTCTCATCAATGATGACGATGGTGGTATGGAATACAGAATCAAGGCGCGAAAGAAGGAGATGGATAAGGATTTTCCTCTCCGCATTCAAGAGAACCAAGAAACCAATCGTCTATCTCAAAGAGATTTTCAAGAGAATCAACCTCAAGTCCCAGACCCTGATCAGTGGAATAGTAATTATCTAGAATCTAGTATCATGCCATCTCTATTTGTGTTGTACAATAATGCTCATTCTACTGTTTTCAACAAATAAATTACAAGAAGCTCTTTACCTGATCAATACTGGTGATCTCTCCAGCATAGGCCTTTTCAATATCCTCAACAGTACGAGGAGCAGGAGTGATATCTTCACATCCATCCTTGGTAATGTACAAATCACACTCAATTCTGCATCCACCAATAGGATAGTACTCCATCACCTTCTCCCAGTTCACGAACTTGTTCAAGTTCTCATCCTTCTTAATCATATCGATACAACAGTCAACGAAATACACGCCAGGCTCCACAGTAATCAGCATACCCTCAGCCAGATCACGCTTCGTACGCAGAGACTTGTAGCCCATACGAGTATCACGAACCATTCCCTCCGTGTAACCGCCCACATCATGGACATCGATTCCCATAAAGTGACCCAGACCGTGAGGCATGAAGTATCCAGCAACATTGGACTTAAGGATCTCCTCCTCATCACCCTGGAACAGACCCTCCTTCAAGAAGTGCTGAATCATGATACGGTTGGAAAGAGTATGCATGTCAACCCAGTTCACACCAGGCTTCATAGCCTTCTGGCAAGCACGATTCATATCCAAGACAGTCTCATAAATGAATCTCTGCTTAGGAGAGAACTTTCCATTCACAGGACACACAGTAGTAATATCACAAGCATAACACTTGTACTCAGATCCCATATCCATCAACAGCCATTCTCCATCATGCATCTGACGGTCATTGGGAGCACCAGCATGTCCATAGTGAAGAATGCTGCTGTTACGACCAGAGGCGCAAATGGGAATGAAGGAAAGCTGACGGCAACCTCCCTTGAAGTAGTTAGAGTGAATGAATACTGACTCCACCTGAGACTCATAGATCTCAGGCTCGATAGCACGCATGTTATCGAGATCAGCCTGAGAACCAATACGTCCACAGTAACGATAAATCTCCATCTCCTTAGGAGTCTTGATCACACGGCACTCCGTGATTGCTTCAAACAGATACTTCTTATCCACATTGTACTTCTCAATTCCCTCAAATGAAGCAGGCTGAGCGAAGTTACCACTATCTGAGTTCTGTCCATAAGTGACATAGACTACTTCAGGAGCAAACTTCTCTAAGTAAGCATTCATATCATCAGTGTAAAGAACTTCATCAACCTTGTACAGATCCTTGTAGTACTCAGGGGTATGAATAGGGCCCATCCAAACAGCGAAGGACTCAGGAAGATGAGGAATGAACAGAATAGCCTTCTTGGTATCAGTTTCAATAGCACCATAGAAATCAGGCTCCTTCACTCCGAAGAGGTAATGGAACTTGCTGTCCTGACGGAAGAGGATATCCGTATCTACAAGTGAACAACCTTTCGAAATCATACCAGCCTCATAACGGGTTGTTTGCTTTCCACCTTCAAGAATGCAAATACCGTGCTTCTTTCCAGCCTCCTTCTCCAATCTGTCAATGACGTTGGAACGGATTTCCTGATACATCGTCATATCAATTTCAAAGCTATAGGATCAATCCTGACATGCAAAACAAACGGCTTAAAGACACCAGCCATATTACTTACAAAAGATCCAAATAAATAGTGGAAAAGAATTCTACGTTTAGAACCTTCGATATTATTAATAGGGACTTTATAATTGGGACAATTGGGTCCTCCGACTGAAACACAATTAATCACATTCAAAAAAGCACGTAGAAGTGATAGAACATATTACAGTTGAAGTGTAATAGATTATATGCATTCTTTGAGAAAACCGAAAGATGACTAAAACAAGCAGGAGTGAGACGTTCTATAGGAATGTATTGCAACTGCTCAACGTGTTCTGTGAAGTAAAGAAAGAATAAGGTGGATACAGATATACCATGAATACCGCTGTTCCATCCATAATTGTCTGGTACAAGGCGAATCATCGTGATTCACATGTTTATAGCCATAAAAAGACACCAACACTCATCGAACTTCCTATTTTCCCACAATATGGAGTACTTGCAACCTACTGAACTACAGAAGCAAATCTCAATTGTTCCATAGTATCTTAGACAAAGTTTTCACTATCACTAATCTCTCAAAAGATGATGAAAGGGTCGGAATCATCCGAGAACAATGAACGGACAGTAATAGATGTAGTCGATAAAGAAATTCAATATATCAGATGGTCAGTGGAACGATTCTTTCTTCAATGTTATGAATGGCCAATTTCTTCTAAGCTAATTGAGACGGAGTATCCTTCTCTCTCCGATTTCTGTATTCATTATTCGGAGTGAGGTAAAAGTGTGTATTGTTACGAATAGTATGATTACTTCTGTATTGGACGAGCTTCGTTCGGATCCAGTTGGCCATACAATGATCTTGCTTCAAAATCCTTTGTTTGACGAATTACATCAAGAGTCTGTAAACGAAGAGAAGAAAGAAGAGGAAAAGAGTATTAGAATTGTGCTATTGTGATTGTAGATCCCAAACTGGAATATCTAGAAGAGATTGCAACAATGAATGCTATCTTGTTAAAGAAGATGGAAGCTGAAGCGTTGACGGTGAGTGCAGAACAGCAAATGTTATTGGACAAGAATGCTTCCTTGAGTGCCTCAATACCTGAGGAGAAATCGGTCTCTGTAAAGGATAAAGAAGTAGACAGAACTCCTGATATAGAGAAGGATCGCGGTATTGAAAAGAAAGTGATTGTATCTAAAGAGGTGGAAGAATCGGAGGATGATTGGGAAATGACGCCTGCTACAACTAGTTCAGACAAGAAAGTGTTAGTAAAAGAAGAGTCGAGTCAGATGGATAATGTTTCGACTAAACAGAATGTGACAAAGGAACAATCAGCTGATGATTGGAATGTGACTTCTGCTATGCGGAGGACAAAGAGAAGTAAGGTGAGGAAACAGTCAAATGATGATTGGAAAGTAACTCCTGCTGTGAGCAAATCTAAACGGAATGTAACCGTGACCATTCAATCTGATGATGATTGGAAAGTGACTCCTGCTGTGAACAAGTCTAAGCAGAATGCAACAGAAGAACAATCAGATGATGACTGGGAAGTAACCCCTGCTGTTACTAAGTCGAAACAGATTACAACAGTCGTCGTTCAATCTGATGATGATTGGGATATGACTCCTGCTACAACCCAACCTAAGCAAAAGGCGACAATGACCATTCAATCTGATGATGATTGGGAAGTGACTCCTGCTGTGAACAAGTCTATACAGAATACAACAGGAGAGCAATCAGATGATGACTGGGAAGTGACTCCTGCTACAACCCAATCTAAGCAGAAGATCACGGTGAAAGAGGAGTCGAATCAGCGCACTGTTGCACGCAAGTCAGAGAAGAACGTAACCACCGCTCAGTCAGATGATGATTGGGATGTGACTTCTGCTATGCGGACGACAAAGAGAAGTAAGGTGAAGAAACAGTCAGATGATGATTGGGATATGACTCCTGCTGTGAATCAGTCCAAACATAATCAGAAGGTGGCAGTGAATACTCAATCTGATGATGACTGGGATATGACTCCTGCTGTTACTAGGTCTAAACAGAATGCAACAGAAGAACAATCAGATGATGATTGGGATGTGACTCCTGCTGTGAGCAAATCTAAACAGAATATGACAGTGACTGCTCAATCTGATGATGGTTGGGATGTGACTCCTGCTGTGACTCAATCCAAACGTAACGGGAATGTAGTAGTGACTATGCCATCTGATGATTGGGATGTAACTCCTACAACCCAAACCACAAAGAATATATTGACTCCTCAATCGGATGATGATTGGGAAGAGACATCTGTGACTCAATCCAAACCTACAAAATGCAACAGAAGAACAATCAGATGATGACTGGGAAGTGACTCCTGCTGTGAACAAGTCTAAACAGAATGTTACTGTGACTGCTCAATCTGATGATGACTGGGAAGTGACTCCTACAATCCATACCAAATCTGTACAGAGTGCAACAAAAGAACGATCAGATGATGATTGGAAAGAAACTCCTTCAACTCAACCCAAACAGAATACCATGTCTGTTCAATCAGATGCTGATTGGGAATCACCCTTTTCCAAGTTACCATTAGCCACTCTGCCAAAGCGTGGTCGATCAACACGTCGCTCCAAGAAGCCACTCCCACTACCTACTAACAATGAACCAGCATCTCTTCCAGCACTCCAGACACGACCACGAGGGAGCAGGAGGAAAGCTAAGACGAAACCCATTCATTCCAGTGAGAATTCAACAGAGAAAGATGAAACTCCCATTAGTGAGGGTGTGATAAAGGAAGTTGACTGGAGTGCAATTCTTACTTCAGAGTCGTGGGGGAATCAAGAACCTTCCAGTCAGCTTCAACCTGACGTGCCGAATAATGATGCATTCTCTTTCTTTGACTTTTCTATGTCTGTACCTGAGCCAGAAGAAACAGTTTCTCTTTCTACTACTACTGTTGAACAAAATGAACGAGTAGATACCATTCTTCAGTCGCTTCCAGATTTATCTGTTTTTGCTAATGAGGTAATTGCATTGGATTACAATGATTTTTAGAACATCCTTTTCTAGTTTTTACACAATGATGTGTTTGTTTGTTGCAAGTACAAAATGGCCGAAGATCATCGAAAAACCGGATTTGATAAAACTATAACACTTGAAGATATCAGAGAACAAACTGAATTGTTTACAAAGGAACGCGATTGGGATCAAGTATGTTTGTTATTGAAGTGATGATTTTAGTATCATATTCCGCGTAGTTTGCTTCTTGCAATGGTAACAATGGTGTTTCAAGGTTCAGAGGTAGATGGGTGAAGTTGGTGAAGTATGTGAGATTCTACAGTGGAAAGGAGAAGTACATCCAGGTGTTCCTGAATTAACAGAAGAAGAGAAGGTTCATCTAGGAGAAGAGCTCAGTGATGTCTTAATTTATCTCATCCAGTTAGCTGGTATCGATATGTAATTCGTAATCAAGTTTAGATTGTTGTGACATTGATCTTCCTCAAGCAGCCCTTCGAAAGATGAAATTGAATGCTAAAAAGTATCCAGTCGAAAAGGTGAAAGGTTCTAGCAAGAAGTACGATGAATACAGCTGAACAATCTCTAACCCCCTCAATTTGGTACATACAATTCTTCGTGACCTTATTTGTTTGTTTGTTGAAGAATCATCAGTCTGGCAAAATATCCCCATTATTTGTCACTCTATGATTTCTTCATAGGAAAGCTTTAGAATGTCTGAAATTGATACTGTTATTGTTCATCCTATTGTGCTCCTTGGAATCACGGACCATGTTAGGAGAATGTCAAAAATGTCAAGAGGACGAGTTATGGGTGTTCTCCTAGGATCACATCAAAATGGTACTGTAGATTGCGCTACTTCCTTTGCAAGTAAGACATTCTCTTTCAGTTCCATGTTTAGTTCCCTTCGAAGAGAATAAGACTACAAATGTGTGGTTCTTTGATACAGACTATCTCGAGAAGATTGAGAAGATGCAAAGACGAATTAATAGTCTCTTGTTGTTTTCTTTGTTCATTCCCTAGTTCGCGAAAAGATTGTGGGATACTACAGTTCCAGTAACAAGTTAAATGCTATCGACCTTGAAATTGACGAGATGTTCCGGAAATACTGTCCTAATCCTGTCTATGTCACACTCGATATCCACAATCAAATTGGCGATGTCCCTGCAAAGGCTTACATGACAGAAGAGATTATTGATCGAGTAGCTTCCTTGTCTTTCTCTGAGTGTAGAGTGGTCGTGAAGGAGAACGCATGTTTAAGCAATTGAATGTGAAGATCGAAGGACTACCAATCGAGGAAGCTGGAGTACAGCATGTCCTTCGTGGCATTCGTGATTCTTCAGTGGTGTCGATTTACAATCAAGTTTTCCTTGTGGTACAGAGTCATCTCTAGATCAACGATAAAGTAGTATCGTTACGAGGAATTGAAGATCGATTGAAAACATGTATTGATTATATCGATTCGTGTTCCCCTACAAACCCACCAAATGCAGAAATTATGAACGAACTACAAGGAATTGTGAATATTCTTCCTAATCTTCATGTATCATTTGATAGTCTGACTGATTTGTAGTTGGATTCCATTCAAGAAGCAATGACAACCAAAACCAATGATATTTATATGGTAGAGACTGCGAATGCATGATGAATGTAGGTATTGTACTTGAGTACGTTAGTTCGCACAGTCGTGTCATTACACGACCTGGTAAAGTCAAAGGAAGATGCATTAAAGAAGACAGAAAAGAAGGCAGCTGTATTGGAGATGGAGGATAGTGATGATGATATGTTCTTCTATTATGACTATCATGTTTGACTTTATAACAAAGATACCAAATTCGTTCATATAATGCTACACATGCAACAACCTTTTCATGACCTGTATAATGACGAACAATTCGACCTGATTTGATATCCCACAGACGACAAGTATTATCTGAAGAACCTACATAAACAGATCTACTCCAAGTTTACATGATACCAGATTCTTGCTATCACACGAGAAACAGCAATCCCACACATACTTCTAACAATTAATCAATCCTGAAAACTTTACTTCATGTCCAATCAATTTGGAACTGAGTTCAAAGGATTCTGCATCCCATAGTTTGATGCTCCGATCTGCAGATGCTGTTGCTAAAATTCTACCATTCAAATAATGTTCTTTCAAATACTTATTATTGGGAGAGATTGAACACGCCAAGATGAAATCATCATGAGCGTGAAACATGAATTGTGGTTGAATATATGAACTACCTCATATTCCTATCACAAACCTACTCTGAATATTTCCATACATATACATTCCCCTTTTTGCTACACGCTACTAGCTACAAATCACATATCATCATCAATCATACAGTCTCTCCATCGTGACTAATTGTCATTGCATGAAGAGGAACATTATCGTCTGGACACTATAAAGAACAGCAATCTATCATCAATACCATTTCAACACGAAATCGTCCAGCTACAATGTCCCAAACACGAACGTAACCACATTCATCTGCCATTACAATTTCCTTCTAGATATGATTTTCTGAATCTGAACGAACCTGGTTAGGATGCAGCATGCATCCATTGATCCCTCCACGAGATTCAACACTGTTGGTACACACATTGGTACGAATGTCCCACAGTTTGCAACACCGATCGTCTCCCGCTGTATAAATCCATTTCCCTTCTCTGTTAAATCCGATCTTATTCACCGAGGCTTTGTGTGCTTCAGGATTCGAAAACTACACTATTACATAATATTCAATCGCCAACCTTTGGACTTTGTCTTTCCGATTCTGTTTCGTATAATTTGAATGATTTCACAGAACAAGCCGCTAAAAGCGTCCCATCCGGAGAAAATGTGATAGAATTCACTGGCTATAAATCACTTCTACAAGATATCAAGAACCATTTTGACTTTCAGCTCTGGATTATCCTCATACTTCAGAGTTCGCTTCGTATGTCCTCCAGAGATATCCCAGAAACGGATCGTTGTGTCATATCCTGCTGAAGCCAGCAGAACATTCCTAGAAGCCATGATTCTTGAAGAATCTCGATTTTGTCAATTCCCAAATTCAGTCAAATAATCCTCATTTCTCCCGTGGTTTTTCCAACTTTTGCTAACTCTGTTTCGAGAGGCGAAATCCCTACATTTTCTCAGTTAGTTGTCTGGAGTCTCGATTTGATAGAAATGTCAATTAAAAGTGTCAGTAATGCAGAAGGAGACGAAGTTCCTTGTGATGCGATGATGAAGATTGCTCTTATTGGTGATTCATGTACCATAATGTCTCTAGCTGATTCTAATCTGTAGCTGTGGGAAAGACGTGTCTCTTGAACAGATACGTTGAAGGAACCTTTTCTTCCGAGTTTTATACCACAATCGTAGGATCTTGATGTATACAAGGATTAGACATATAGGGTATTGACTATCGCACTAAAGTGGAAACCATTGACGATAAGCTCTGCAAATTGGAAGTAGGTTGATATTCTTGGATATTCAGCAACAGATCTGGGATACAGCAGGCCAAGAGCGTTTCCGTGCTGTGACCAAGTCCTACTTACGTGATGTATCTGTATTTGCTTATTTTCAATCTCATTTTTCAGGGAGTCCTCCTTGTATTTGATATTACAACTCGTGACTCCTTCAATAACGTATCAACATGGATCCACCAAATCGAAGAAGTAGTCGCTTGTTTATCGATAATTAGAAATAGAGCGGTGCTGAAGATGTTTGCTGCATTCTTATTGGTACTCATGGAGATCTTCAAGACAAGCGAACCGTATCTGATGAAGAGATCCAAGAATGTGCATCCTCATTGAATTATTCCTTCTTCGTTACAAGTGCGGTTGATGGAACCAACGTAGTGGAAGCCTTCCGAGCTCTTGCCAAATTGATTTTAAACAAGTCAAAGAAGGACGAAAAGGAGATTAAAGGTGAGAAATAAGGATTGGAAATGAGGTGAAGGAACTCCCGTAGCTCTCTCGGATATCAAGAAGGAGAAGAATGGATGTGCTTGTTAATTTATTACCGTTTGGTTATGCTTTTTCTGTTCATATTCGTTGCGTTTGCTTGTTTGTGATTATCACTCAATAACCACGGTTCTTTTCTCACCTTTCTAAAAGCGGTAGAAATCCTTATTGGAGGTTCCTTCGTATTGGTAGGGAGTGACTCAGTGTTCAGCAAGCCAGGAGACATTTGAATTCGTTGTTTTCATGCGGGTTCAAGTTGCTTGGGATGAACTCTTTGTTGCGGGGTGATTTGTTTTTTCGGAACTGTAACTAATCATGTTG